>OGWY01001232.1_pt1 | contig 20657 bp, 8 predicted proteins | sample 1576121 | NCBI WGS metagenome assembly OGWY01 (sample SAMEA3541543, study PRJEB24748) | human gut metagenome | biome: human gut; feature: human-associated habitat; material: faeces | place: China | collected 2012 | reverse complement strand
ACGGTATGCGAATCACCGCTGGCGGCTTTCCGGAAACGAACTCGTCGGAATGATTGCCACAAGGAATGAAGGGACGCACATTGCCTTGTTCTTCGTAAAGGGAAGCCGTCACAGACAGGGCATCGGAAGAATGCTGTTTCAGACAGTCATGAAGAATCGTCCTTCTGGGAAAATGACCGTAAATTCCTCGCCCTATGCTGTACCGGTGTATCACCGGTTCGGCTTCACGGATACGGACATAGAACAGGTGGTCAGCGGTCTTAGGTTCACACCTATGGAATTAAAGTAAATTCCTCTTCCGAAATTTCAATAAATTATTGTTTTCCACTTGAAAAATAGCGGAATTAATGGTATAATTAAAAATAATGCGGATTTTTCCGGTATATCAAAAGAAAGAAGGAACTATTTATATGGCAGACACAATGCAGGGTCTGAGAAGGACATGCTTATGCGGCGAAGTTACGCTGGAAATGGGCGAAGTCGTTGTAGGCGGATTCACACAGAGAGTCCGCGACAAGGGCAGCCTTATCTTCATAGATCTGAGCGGGTAATTACAAGATAATTGGTCTACTATCAGACTGACCTGTGTACGGGATTTCTCCGTATACGATGCCGGCATCGCTCCCGACCGTGCTTTCAATTCCTGAACTGCTCCTGCTTCATGAGCCGCATTAAAGGTCTGCAAATAAAAAGTATAGTCTCCGAAACGAGCACGAGTATTTTCTATCAACATTTCCGTTGTTCCTTTAGAAGCAATCTTACAGATATTTTTCTTTTGTAAAGGGTCATAATAGCGAATCTGCATATAAGCGTAATCTCCTTCCGGTGCTTTCCAAGTCAGTTTAATCTGTCCCGGCAAAGCCTCCGACACGACCGTAGAAAGTTCAACGGCAGCAGGACTTCCTCCCCCCGATGTTTCAAATTCTTCAAAATTCTTATCACAGCCAACCAGTCCTAAAAGCGCAAAGGCTGCAATCATATATTTAACATTCAACTTCATAGCTTTTATCTTTTATCATTAATAAAACTTACCAACCCGGATTCTGGCTCAGATTCGGATTCTTACGCATTTCCGAAGCCGGAATCGGAAAGAAATACATTTTATCATCCCAAACCAATGATTTATTTGTCCGCTCATAGAGGAAGTTTCCATCCTCTTTTTGGGTAATCTGCATACGCCCGATTTTAGTGAAGCCACCTTCTTTCCAACGGCGAACATCCCAGAAACGATGTTGTTCGAAAGCCAATTCTACCATTCTTTCTTTTTTATATCGTTCCCAAAATTCAGTGTTAGAAATATTATCCGGGAAATCCGGCATTTGTACATCCGAACGCTGACGCACCTTATTGATTGCGGCACAAGCAGACATCCTGAATTCGTTGTCCGTAGCACCGGCCGCTCCCAAATAACGGTAGATTGCCTCTGCATAATTCAGATAAAATTCTCCCAGACGGAAAATAACCCAGTTATGCCGTTTGCCTCCACTGCCACTCTCCGCACTGATGTCGGTAGACGCATCCAAATACTTCTTCAAATAATAACCGGTCGGTGTTGCATAAGGAAGAGGCAGACCATTCTTACCGCCAATAAATGTTTCCAACGGATTCGGATTCGTATTCGGCCATTTGTCACCATTACATGCGATAGTCATGCCGAAACGCGGATCTTTATCTCCATTATCCTTAGATTCGTAAGCATCCACCAATGTTTGTGTCGGGCAATTACCGGAACTGGCATTCTCCATACCAACCGGGAAATTTGTATATTCCGGACTACTTGTATCTCCAATACGACGAACGAAAATCATTTCAGAAGCTTGATAATTATCCGTACCCCAAATATCCGTATATTTTCCAAGCCGGATACCGTTAGCCGTACAATAATCAATAACAGCTTTATTGGCCACAGCAGCTTCACGCCATAAATTCCGGTCTTCACCACCACTGAACAGTTTGCTTGCTCTATATAATGCGGCACGGGCTTTTAATGCCAAAGCACTTCCCTGCGTGACACGACCGGCCTCCGGGTTGGAACCACCCGCAGCATCATTATCCAAAGCGGAATAAGAAACGGGCAACTCAGGCGCCACTTCCTCACATTCACTAATAATAAAATCAAAGACTTCCGACGCCGGAGTACGTGAAAGAGAATTAGCTTCTTTCTCTGTCAACACATTCACCGTAAAAGGCACATCCCCATACGCACGCACCAACAAGAAATAGTAATACGCACGTAGCAGACGAACTTCATACTGATAACGATTAAACCGGTTCATCTGAGCTTCATAATCCTGCGCATAGCGTAAATCATAAAAATCAAGGTCTTTACTTTCTTCCAGAAAGTAATTAGCGGCACGAATACCCGAATAATACCCCCACAGAGATTTAGGGTTCAATGCACTCCAAGCACCATTTGTATAGTCGAGAACAGATGAATAAGTAACAGCCATTTCTGCTTCATCACAAGCGGAAGCCAATGACTGATAGCTTGGCAAGTCGGAATCCAGATAACTATAGATATTATTCACAAATCCTGCCGTACGGGAAAAATCCGAAAAGACATAATCCTTGTCGTATGACGTGTATTCATGATAATCCATCTTATCGCTGCAAGCTGACACCACCGCTATACAAGCTATTCCTAGGCATATATTTTTCAATTTCATAGTTTCTTTCTTTTTATAGCGTTAAACGTTAAAATCCTACTGACAAACCAACATGAATAGATCGGGTAGCAGGATAAGAGTTATTCATCGCTTCCGGATCCAATTGGTCAATACTATCGAAGCAAAGTAAATCAACCCCTCTTACATATACTTTCGCATTCTTTACCCAAAACCTGTTCAACCAGGATGAAGGAAGCTTGTAGTACACCTCACAATTACGCAACTTCAAAAAAGAACGATCTGCCAACCATAAAGAGCTTGTCTGCAGATTGTTGTCAACAGTTTCCGTCGTCAACCTTGGGAAACGAGCGTTCGGAGTTTCCGGTGTCCAACGATTCCGGTAAACATAATTAGAAATTGTCGTATTATCCACCAATGGATGATAATAAGTTCCCGACAAGATTGCCGTATAATTTCCCACTCCTTGGAATTGTGCACTAAAACCTAATCCCTTCCATTCCAAACCAAGACTGAACGAATAATAAATTTCAGGACATGTACTATTGTATCCCATAGCTACTCTATCATCCGAATTAATTACTTTATCACCATTCATGTCCTTGTATTTAATATCTCCGGCCTTTACCGGTCCAAACTGCTGTGGCAAGCTATTATCTATATCTGCCTGATCTACAAAATATCCAATAGCCTGCAATCCAAAGATTTGTCCTACCGGATTGCCCGTAGAGCGCGTATAGTCATAAGCTGCCGGTTCTTCTAGCATTTCTATAATTTTACTTCGATTGTAAGTGAACGTTCCTCCCAGATTTAATTCCACATTACCCATCTTCTTATAGTAATTGGCGCCGATTTCCGTGCCCCAACTATCTACGATACCCGCATTTACATAAGAACCGGATGCACCCAACACCGCCGAATTCTGTCCGTCTGAACTGACCCAAATATCAGAACGTCTTTCATAAAAGCCATCCACTGTCAAAGTCAATCCCTTGAACAAGGTAGCATCCACACCCGCATTATACTTATAAGCTTTTTCTGTGGTTCCGTTAACAGATGCCAGACGACCTTCATGCCAGCCTCCATCACCACCGAAATTATTATTTATCGGATAGCCATTACCGCCACCTACCGTCTCATTCCAATAGCCGTTACCGGGAATATTATCCGTATTCAACATACCGAAGGAAGCCCGCAGTTTCAGGAAATCCACCACATTCTGGCTTTGCATAAACTTCTCATTAGAAATAAGCCATGCCAGCCCAACTGTAGGAGATACATTCCAGCGATGATCGGGCGCCAATAAGTTGGAGGCAGAAGCCATCAATGTAAAATCTGCAAAATAACGATTCTTAAAGCCATAATGAGTATACCAACCCGCATTCTGACGGTAGAACGTATTATTGATTCCTTTAGCATTATCATATTTATAGGTATAAAGCAACATGGAATACAGACTGTGTACACCAAACTGACGTTGCCAATCGACATTCATTTGGAAGTTAAAGGCGCGATATTGCCAGTCAAGTTTGCTGTCACCCGACATTTCCGTATCTTTTCCTCCCGTTATTTCCTCACCAGCTATCGGCAATCCGTTTTCCCAGGAAGCGACCGATGCCATACCATATTTATATCCTTTTGTGTGATTCTCCCAGTAAGAAGCGAGATTGTCATATCCTATACGGACAGAAGCTCCTAACCCCTTGGTTAAAGAAGACAAATCCTGCCGTAAAGACATATCAGCATATAATCCACGAGTATGTCCTTTTGAGTATGCGCGCCCTTCAGTCAACGCTACCGGATTCCAGTTCTCACCCCAAGTAGTATTTCCTCCCCACAAACCACTTTCCGTACGGATAGGGAAAGCCGCTGAAGGTAATTGATACAGTTTACTTATCAAATTATCGCTGCCCATACCCGGACGACTGAATTCATTCAAAATCCCCATGATATTGGCCTGCATCTTTGTTTTCGGTGACAAATCAATATCCAGATTGGTACGGAAGTTAGCTTTTGAATACTTTTCCTGAGTGGAATAGTCAGCATTCGTATCAAAGTTTTTGATAAATCCACGGTTGTTCTGCAAATTCATCATTGTATAATAACGCATCTTGGTAGATCCGCCGCGAAAACTTAATGTTGCGATATCTGACGCCCCACGATCACGAAAAACTTCTTCCCACCAGTTTACATTCGGATAAAGATAAGGAGAAGTGCCATTTTTAAACGCATTCAATTCATTTTGCGAATATCGCACCTGCTTGCCATCATTTGTCAATGCTTCATTTAAGGCAGAAGCATACGTATAGGCATCCGCCAATTCCGGCTTGCGCGTCATATAATTGAAAGCATGGTCATAAGAAAAATTAATCTCACGAGTATCGTATTTACCACGTTTTGTCACAATATTGACTACGCCATTCACTCCCCTATAGCCATAGAGAGCCAACGCGGCCGCATCACGAAGTACACTAACAGATTCCACTTCTTCCGGAGTAATATATTTTAAAGCCTGCCAGTTATTATCCCGTTCAAGTCCGTCCACGACCAACAAGATGCCATTATTACCATTCAGTGTCTTCAGGCCGCGAATATACATCGACGGCATCTGCTCCCATACCACACCGGTACTTTGCATGGTAGTCAGTCCCAGCACATTGCCATATAATGAATTTCCGATTGAAAAAGCCGAGCTTTTATCTATATTCTCTGCATATACAGTAGATACGGCACCAGTAGACTCCGCATTCGTTTGCTGCAATCCAAATCCGTAATTTACTTTCTCTGAAGAGTAATCCATGACAACCGTCAATTCCGAACCGTTTTCTATTTTCACCACCTTCATTGCATCATCACCAGTCTGTACTTTCAAACGGCTTCCTTTCACAGCAGTGATTTCAAAACGTCCATTTTTATCTGTAGCCACCCGTACCAATGGGTTCTCTTCAACCGAAACCAAGGCTCCCGCTACCGGCTTCCCTTTTTCATCAAGAACTCTTCCGGTTACATTATCTTCACTTTGTGCCCAGCCGTTCAAGGTGACGCAAGCGAATATCGCTAAAGCTAGTATCTTATATTTTTTCATTTTATTCTATGATTAATCGTAGTTATTCCACATTAATTCCAACCAGGATTTTGAGTCAATCCGTATTTCTTGTTCACCTCTGATGGTGGGAATGCTGACAAATACCACTTCGGACTAAAATTACTCCACCATGCACGGGAAGGATTCACTAGCGGAAACGCTTCATGAGTGAATTTCGTTGGTTTAGGATAAATACTGCTGTTTCCGGTACTTCCGGACCAAGGCGTATTTCCTCCCCCATCATTTCTATAAATCTTCAATCCATGGAGTTGTTTTCTAAAAAGATCTTCTCTTTTATATCGTGTCATGTCAAACAGACGTACATCTTCCAAGCCTAATTCGCAAGCACGTTCTCTGAGGATCTCTTCCAGCAAGGCATCAGCGTCAGTCGTCAGATTCTTGCCGGGATTGCAAACCGCCAAGTCTCCTAAACCAACACGGGCACGTACTTTATTTACTTGCTCAATAGCACCTGGCAGATCATTCTTCGATTTAAGCAAAGCCTCCGCATAAATCAGATACATTTCTGCCAGACGCAGATATGGCCATTGCAGATATTTATCTTTCAGAGAATTGACACCTTCCTTATAGAACTTGTAACATCCGAATCCAGTAGCATATTTACCTGTCTCTTTCTCTGTATCATTGATATTGTCACGTCCTCCAATCCATAATTCGGCAGCATGATCTCCAAACTGTGTTCCATTCACCAGCATCGTTTCATACAACCGTGGGTCACGAATCGGTTTATTGTAATCATTATCCGTATAAAACAGGTCTGTAGCAGTATTCAACTGGAAAGGTTCGCCATTACTCATTGGAAACATCTCCATAAATTCCAGTGTAGGGGTCAATCCACCCGTAATAACTGTACCATTTCCGCTATTGACAAAAATATACTGCCATTCATCCCATGAATTAAATTTACCGAAACGGGAAATATGCGTAGAAATCAACAGTTCTTTATTATTCTCACGGGTAAAATAGGCCTTATTATACGCATCTCTGTAACCTTTTGCCGTAGCTTCCGTTGCCTGTGTCAGTTCATAATACCCTCTTGATTGAAGTTCTGTAAAGAAATCAACACAAGCCTGCAAACACTGGTCCCATAACTCCGGTTTGTAAGCACCATACCACACCTGATGATTAGTTACAGCATCTTGCGGTGGCTCCGTACAATAGGGGACATTGTCATTAAATAATGGGCTGGCTGCAAACAAAAGAATCTTACACTTGAGCCCCATAGCAGCTGCTTTGGTAAAGCGTCCTTGCCAATTCGTGTCATCCGTACCTAAGTCCCACGGAAGTTGAGGAGTAGCAGCAGCCTCATCTAAAAGATTAATCATGTAATTCACCGTTTCTTCCACCGTAGCGCGAGGCAATTCATAAGAAGGCTGCACGTCATAGGTTTCCTTTATTAACGGAAGCCCTCCAAAGTGGCGAAACAAATCAAAATAACGAGATGCTACAATCACTTTAGCTTCTGCCGCCAAACGTTTTTTCTCCGCATCTTCCATATCCGGAACCCGCTCTACATTCTCCACAAAAAGTAATGCAGCACGAATCGCCTCCCAACAATTCTCTTTAGTATAACCAAAGCGCGTATCATCGCTACTATCCTCATCACCTGCCTTATAAGAGCCTGAATAGTATTTCCGGTTAATTCCATTCCAATCCGTGTGGCTATGCCAGCAATCGGACATCATTTCAAAGATTCCTGTGTTCATTTTCCCCTCCACCGTATTCCAATATACAGGGAGCGCGTAATAAAGTTTACTATAAGTATTCCACAGGAAAGCACGAGCGTACGTAGCTTTTCCGAAGATTGTATCTTGCGTTACCGCTACCCCCGGAGCCTTTTCTAAAAAGCTATCTCCAAATTTCACTTGATCGACACAAGAAGAGGAAAACAAAGCTACTCCTGCCAATGTCGCTATAAACCATTTACTTAAATGTTTCATCATATTATTCATAAAGTATTAGAATCCAAGTTTCAATCCAATATTAAATACACGTGTCAAAGGATAATTAGGGCGGGAGCTCTGACGAGATTCCGGGTCTCCCCATTTGAATCCAGTAATAGTAATCAAATTATATCCATTTACATACAACCGGCAATTATCCATCTTCAGTTTCTTCATGAAAGGGAAATTGAAATTATAACCTCTTTCCACACTTTTCAGACGCAAATAGCTGGCATTAATCAAATACAAGTCAGACCCTGCATAATTATTGGAAGCATGCAAACTAGAAGTACGCGGGAATTTAGCAGTGAATGTATCAGCCGATGAACGCCACGTTGTATCATACTGATAAAGCAACAATCCCTTTTCATTTGTATCACCCAACGGACGTCTGAATTCGTCTAACATCCGATCCACATTCCAAGCTCCTGTCCATTGCATGGAAAAATCAAAATTCTTCCAACTGAATCCGGTATTCAATCCGGCAGTGTATTCCGGCATATCGGTATACCCTATATCGCGCGTAGCATCATTGGAATTTATTTCACCATCGGCATTCAAGTCCACATAAACGCAATCACCCGGCACCAATGTAATACCATGATTAGCTATCGGACGTCCAAACTCCTCTTGATAACGCATATCTGCCGTTTCATCATAGAACCCCCAAAACTTATACATCGAACGGGAACCTATTCTACGTCCAGTCTCATACATCCAAGGCTCATTTTGCTCTACCTCATTCTTATAGACAATTTTATTCCTTGAGAAAGAAATATTAAAGTTTGCCCAATATCTGAAATCATTTTTCAGAGTTTCGTTCCATTTCAACTGTACTTCAAATCCTCTATTCAATGTCTCCCCAACGTTAACAGAAGGAAGTGACATACCTAGAATTGCCGGCAAATAATCGGGTTTAGATAAAATATCACTACGATCTTCTCTAAAGTAATCTAAAGAAACCGTCAAACGCTCTGCCAGGAAGGTGGCATCCACTCCATAATTCTGCTTTACTGCAGTTTCCCACTTGGCATCCGGATTAGAACGGCTGACTTCACTGGCACCGGGCATTTTATTTCCAACATTCTGCCCGAAATAATATCCTCCATCACCATATTGATAAGAATCAGGCAAATATAAGAATCGTTGTGATACATCATTACCCACCATTCCTACAGAAGCACGTAGTTTTAAATAATTCACTACACTTTTAATCGGTTGGAAGAAAGATTCCTCACTTACAACCCAGCCCAATGAACCTGCCGGGAAGAAACCATACCGATTTCCTGGACGAAAGTTTTCCGAACCATTATAACCCGCATTAAACTCTGCCATATAACGGGTTTTCCAATCATAAGTCACACGTCCTACCAAACCTACATATCCGGTAGGAATGTCAGAGTACTCTGACGGATAGTATTTCTTTGATTGATTATAGAGTAACAATGCTGTCACATTATGATCCCCAAACTTACGGGCATAATTCAATGCCAGTTCCATATACCAGTTGCGCGCCTTAGAAAAACCGTTATCAGGTTCCCCATAACTTAATTGAGAGTCAGTCCCATATTTACGAAGAGAAATAGATCCATCAGCATTTGCAACAGGTGTATAATAAGCCTTGGATGAACTCGCTTTCTTAGTATTAGCATATTCTGAATTATAAGCACCTTTCAGTTTTACGGACAATCCTTTTGTGATAAAATCCAACTTTTGATTCAATGCAAGGTCTACATTCAACACATTTGTTGTCTTTGTCTGAAAGCCTTTTCCATAATAAGAGTTCAATCCATCCACTCCCGTAAAAGGAAGAACTTCAGAATTAGATACAACACGTTCACCGTTTACAATACCTGCACCCGCAAAAGGAACCGCCCAATAAAGTTTGCGGAACAATTGATTCTGATCTTCACCTGATTCCGGAGTACGCTTTGTCTCTATACGACCGCCAATATTGACTGACAGTAAGGTTGTTTTCGTTACATCAAAATCCAAATTAGCACGATAATTGTATCGTTTGTAATCAAAGTTAAAATCATCTGTCGCATTAAACTGCTTGAACATACCGCCTTGCGTGAACAAACCGGCAGAAACAAAATATTTCATATTACTAGTTCCACCAGATATATTCACATTATGCTGAGACTGAAAAGCAGCCTTATTCATACAATAATCAATCCAATTAATATCCGGATACATCAACGGATTAGAATGATTGCGGAATGTTTCCAACTGTTCATCGCTAAAAGTAGCCACCCCACCATCATTTACTTTCATCATATTATAATAGGAAGCATACTGGTAAGAATTAGCGAACTCCAGATCCTTCGTTCGCACATTGACACCAGCCGATGTAGAGAAAGAAACCTTAGCCTTACCTTCTGCACCACGTTTGGTTGTAATCAAGATAACACCATTGGCACCACGTACACCAAATACAGCCGTAGCTGAAGCGTCTTTCAACACAGTCACGCTCTCAATTTCATTCGGATCAATCTGAGAAAAGTCACGTTCTACACCATCAACCTGAATCAGCGGTTTCGCATTGTTCCATGTAGCGACACCACGCACATAAATATCTGCCGCATCCGCTCCCGGCTCACCGGAATATTGTACAGAAGAAATACCGGTGATTTGCCCGGATAATACATTAGATAAAGATCCTGCCGGAGTCTTCAACAGATCATCCCCCTTCATAGATGAAATAGCTCCTGTGATAGATACTTTTTTCTGTACACCATAAGCTACTACTTGCACTTCACCCAGTGTCTGTGCGTCTTCTTCTAATACTATATTTAGACTAACACCTTTCTTTGCGGTTACCTCTTTATCCTTGTAACCAATAAAACTAATTTTGATTTTCGCACTTGCACCGGATACATTGATTGAAAACTTACCCTCAAAATCGGTAATGGTTCCTTGTGTCGTTCCTACAACCTTTACATTGGCCCCAATCACCGGTTCACCATAGGCATCCTTCACTACACCTGTGATTCTTGTAGAATTCTGTTGTACTACCTCCGGCATGGGAGTATCGTCACCATAGCCGTTCAGAGGAATCAAAAGAAATAAAAACAAAGGGAATACGATTGGGAGTAACCGTTTTTTCCCGACTTGTCTTCCATGGAAGGTCTTTCGCTTTTCCATTCAGTATAAAATTAAGATTAAACATTAAATAAACAAATCTCATGATCCTTAGGAATCACAACGCAAAGATAGAAACCTCCCCTCCTACCAACCTCCAAAGATGCTTTTTAGAGGTAGAATTTTAGACATTCGCCTTTTTTGAATGATAATTCGACATAAAAAAGAGCATAGAAAACCTTCCCTATACAAAGTACAAGGATTAAGCAGAACAAGATAATATAAAATAGAAAGGTAAACCAGAACAGATTTCTACTCGTGCTCTTTTTCAACTACAAATTGGTCGAGGTATTCAGAAGGTAAAACTCCAAACTCTTTCTTGAAGCAAGCACTGAAATATTTTGGATCATTAAATCCGACCGCATAAGCCAATTCGGAGATACGTATACTATTTCCTTTTTCCTCCATAATCCGGCAAGCCGATTTCAAACGGACGTTCCGGATAAAGGCAGAGGTGTTCAGCCCAGTCAAAGACTTTAACTTCTTATATAAAGTAGATTTACTAGTTTTCATTTCATCCGCAAACTGGGGTTGGTCAAATTCACAATCTTCCAAATGATTATTCACACAGTCAATGGCTCGTTGCATAAAATCCTCATCCAGACTGGTATAATTCAAATCTTTTAATTCAAAAACCAGCTGTTTCTTAAATTCGTGCGCCATACGCTCCTTATATTTCAGCAAATTACGAATACGTGCATGCAATACAGCCAAATTGAAAGGTTTGCTTATAAAAGCATCCGCCCCTACCTCATACGCTTCCGCCCTGTCCTCTTCCTTATTTTTAGCAGTCAATAGAATCACAGGAATATGACTGATTTCCAGTTTCCCCTTCACATATTTACAAAACTCCATTCCGTCCATCTCCGGCATCATCACATCAGACACAATCAAATCAATGTCTTCATTCTCCAACACTGCAATGCCTTCTTTTCCATTTTCAGCAGTAAAAACATTGTATTCATGCCTCAAGAGTTTCGTCATTAAATGCAATAGTTCCTCATTATCTTCTATTACTAATATAGAATTTGCCTTTTCGGCCGTAACTAATATTTCATCAGACTGTTTCTCATCCATTTCTTCTTCATAAGCTACTAATTTCTGAACCGGTAAGATTACTTCATCATCAATTTGTTCTTCCCTGAAATAAGAACGGTCAATAGGAAGGCGGATAATAAACTCTGTTCCCTGTCCTTCTTCACTTTCCACAGTAATAGTTCCTTCATGCAACTCTACCAAATCTTTAGTTAATGAAAGCCCGATTCCTGTACCAATGGTATTAAATTTCCGGTAATCACCCTCGTAGAAACGACGGAAAAGTGTCTTTTGTTTCTCTTTCGATATCCCTTTCCCATTGTCCTTTACACGTAAAAGCACCCAATCTTTATTTTCCGCATAGGATAAAGTTACCTGAATAAAACCATCTTCTTTTGTATATTTTGCAGCGTTAGACAGAAGATTATAAAGAATCTTATCCAATTTATCCGTATCAAAATAACCAATGATTGATTCCGGATCACACAACACAGAGAAATGTATCTTTTGTTTCTTAATCAAAGGCTGAAAACTTTCCGCCCCATTTTTCACAAAGGAAGCGATATCTCCCGGAGATACACGAAGCCTCAGATTGCCGGTTTCCGCTTTTCGAAATTCAAGGATTTGTTGTAATAAACGTATCAACCGACGAATATTGCTATTCATCACCACATACAAGTCTGTATGCTTTGGAGCTTGTATTTTAAGCTCATCTACGGTAGCTGAAATAATTGTCAACGGAGTCAGCAATTCATGGGTAATATTTGTGAAGAACTGCAACTTGGCATGGTTCAACTCCTCCGCTTTCGCCTTCTCCAATTCACGCAAACGGAGTTCATTCCGTAGTAAAATACGATTTTTCGTTATTCTGTATAGTCCAATGACAGTTCCAATGACAATCAATAAATATAAAATATATGCCCACCAGGTTGCCCAAAATGGAGGAAGCACAACAACCGTCATTTCCCGAATATATCCATTCCAAATACCATTCTCATTTGTCACTTTCAATTTAAATTTATACGTCCCGCTTTTCAAATTATTATAGTAAGCAAAACGACGCTCGGCGCTTGTATAAACCCAATCCTTATCAAATCCCTCTAACTGATAAGCGTATCGGTTAAGTTCGGGATTCTTATATGTCAGTGCCGCAAACTCTATATTGAAGTTATTATATTTATAAGGTAACTCTATTTTCTGAGTAAAAGCAGGAGTTAATGGAGATATTTCCCGTTGCACATCCAAAGGTAATGTACTTATGGAACGATTGAATATCTTTATATCCGTAATTGCAAACTGAACATCTCCTTGAATATCTTCCATATCCTCAGGAATAAAGCTATTATAGCCTTTATAACCACCAAAAAACAATTCCCCCTCCCGACTGCAAGCAGATTGAGCGATAAAGAAATTTCCTTGTAGCCCATCAGCTTCTGTGTACACACGAACAACCGGTTCGTTACTTTTCATTTGAGCACCCAGTTTTACCAAGCCGACATTCGTCCCCAACCACAAATTTCCATTTTTATCTTCTTCGATACTTCCGACCATATCTCCGGGAATATTATATTCCTGATTTTTCTCTTCAAACCGGTCATTCTGTCTATTATACAGATAAATTCCTCCCCCTTCGGTGCCAACCCATAAACGTCCCGATTTATCTATGTGCAAACACAAAACATTATTGGTCAGCATTCTTTTATTATAAAAACTATAATTATAATATTTCAAAGTAGACGGATTTCGGATGTCACCTTCAATATGAATCAGACCATAATTCGAAGTGGCTATCCACATACTATTATCACTATCGGCAATTATATCCCTTACATAAAACCAATTCAATTGAGCACCATCTACAAAACTCATATTTTCGAATAAAAAGCTATTTCCATCCGCCAACTGTACACCTAAACTTCCACGTGTACCTACCCAACAATTAGCATATTTGTCTTCATAAAGTGCAGAAACACAAGAAGAGCCTAAGAATTTACAATTTTCCGGAGTCAGGTTTCTTACCCTTTGTCCTTTGTGGTAAGCAAATATTCCACCATCATACGTTCCAAACCAAATTTCTCCACTACCCTTTCTCTGGACGACAGAAAAAACTGTGGGAATAGTCATTCCGGTAAATTCCGGCATTTGTGAATGCGACTTCAATTTTCCTGTTGCGTATTCCAGACAAGCTAATCCATAGGTACCGATCCCCATCCAAATATTATTGTCAGAATCTGTAAACAAAGACCGTACGGAAGTGGTCGGAATATCATCATCGGCAAAATTCAAACTATGAAAGGTAAACATAGACTGATGTGTATCTGCATTCAGGACTCCTCCTCCAATAGAACCAAGCCACATCATACCGGAGTTATCACGTATAATGGAATTTATTTCATCACAAGAAATATAATGAGAAGAGCCGCGGGATTTATAATTAATAAAGTGTCCGGGAGTATCATTGCTCATAATACTCAACCCGCTACGTGTTCCTACCCACAAAGTATTGGTATTCAAGTCTTCAGATATATCATATACAATATCATCGGATAAACTAATATTGTCACCTAATTTATGCCGATAGTTCACGTAAGATACCCGCTGCAGGTCTTTCGGATTATTGAGTTTAAAAAGTCCGCAATTCCAACTACCTACCCATATATTTTTATTGGTATCTTCGTAAATAACATGAGCAGAATTACGTTCATTCAATTGAGGATAAGCATAAAACTTGCCGGTAGAAGGGACATACCTATATAATCCCGACGACCATGTACCAATCCATAAATCACCTTCCGAGTCTTCGAATAAAGATTTGATAGCAGTATAATCCAGGACTCCATCAGTCTGTTCCCGATGATAAACTACAAATGAATCTTTTTCGGCAATATATTTGCACAGCCCGGAATCCGTTCCCAACCACACAGAATGATCCCGAGTAACCAGCAAACAAGATACGACATTATTAGGAATCTCAGGAGCCAGAATTTTTCTGATCTCCCCTGTTTTTTTATTAAGAATATTCAAGCCTTCCTGAGTGCCAATCCACAAGTTGTGTTTATAATCATCCACCAAACAAAGTATGTTGTTATTAGTCAATAAACCGGGGGCGTAAAGATTTGATTTATATAACGTTGCCTCATAGCCATCATATTGATAAAACCCGTAACGGCTAGCCAACCAGATAAAGCCATCTTTATCCTGATAAACTTTCTGGATTTCATCTGTAGGCAAATTATTAAGAGCAGGCAGTTTCTTAAAATTCAAATGTGAAACAATATCACCTTCGAATGCGAAAAGTAAAGTTGAAAATAAGGCACAAAAAATAGAGGCATAAAACCTTCTATTGATACAAGAATATTGATTGTTTTCCATAATACAATAATTGTAATATTTGCAAAGATAAAAAAGTTTTATGTATATATAAGGAGAATTATCATTCTTTTTAATCGATTTTACACGCAAAAACGCCCTTTTCTGTAATTGAATGATATATAACCGTTATCGAAACATATTTGCTCCAAAGATTTGATTAAAAGAATTATCTTTGAACCCTGAAACAAATACCTCAAGTCATGAAACATTTATTTATCAGGTTTCTTTTATTTTACCTGTTTTTTATTGGAATAAGCCCAATAAACGCACAACACAGAAAGTCTGCTAATCCTATTTTATCCGGCTTTCATGCCGATCCGGAGATCTTATACTCCCGGCAGACCAAACGTTATTATATCTATCCTACCAGTGACGGTTTCCCCGGTTGGGGTGGAAGTTATTTTAAGGTCTTCTCTTCAAGGAATTTGAAGGAATGGAAAGAAGAAAGAGTCATTTTAGATATGAAAAAAGATGTCTCTTGGGCAAACGGAAATGCTTGGGCCCCCTGTATTGAAGAAAAGGAAATAGACGGGAAATATAAATACTTTTTTTATTACAGTGCAAATTCTGTCACTAATAAAGGCAAGCAAATAGGAGTAGCCACGGCAAACTCACCGACCGGTCCGTTCACCGATTCCGGAAAACCGATTATCACTTCCTCACCTGTCGGACAAGGGCAACAAATTGATGTGGATGTATTTACTGATCCCACATCAGGCAAAAGTTATCTCTACTGGGGGAACGGCTATATGGCAGGGGCCGAACTCAATAATGATATGCTGTCTGTCAAAGAAGAAACAATCACGGTGATGACTCCCAAAGGCGGAACTCTGCAAACGTATGCTTTCCGAGAAGCTCCCTATGTATTCTTCAGAAAAGGAGTTTATTATTTCCTATGGTCCGTTGATGACACGGGATCACCCAATTATCATGTAGCTTATGGGACCGGCAATTCTCCATTAGGCCCCATTCAGGTTGCCAAAGAGCCGATTATTCTCATACAATCTCCTAAAGATGAAATTTACGGTCCGGCACATTGTTCGGTGCTTCAAGTTCCTGACAAAAAGGACAGTTGGTTTATCGTATATCATCGTATTAATAAGGAATATCTGAAACATGGACCGGGTTGGCACCGTGAAGTCTGTATAGACCGGTTGGAATTTAATAAAGACGGGACAATCAAGCAAGTAATTCCCACACCCTAATCCCATTATCAAGTTTCATTAGAAAATGATAAATCAGGATCAGGTAAAGTCAGTTTCCTTATGGGAAACTCTAGTTTCCAAGGCTCGAAACTTTAGTTTCAAAGGTTTGAAACTAGAGTTTCAGAGTCTTGAAACCAATCGTTTCACTAAGAGAAACACTTTGTTTCTCGGTGAGAAACAGAATCGTTTGCCTTAGCTACTTTTTCGCCTGTAGACTCTATCTAAATTGAAGGTGATAGGTGATAGATTAGGTGATAGGTTAGCGACAACCTATCACCATTCTGAATGTACGATGAACAAGCAGTTTCAGAAGGGCGGTGATAGGTTGAAAGAGGATTCTTGTTTTTTACATAGGAAGAGGATTGCGAATATACAGGGTCCGGCATTTATTATGTTTCTTCTATCCGATCAGAAAGCACAATTCCTCCTTGAGGATAAACTTCTAATTGCACCCTTCCCTTTTCTTTTACCTTCAAAGGTATAAGCTGAGGTTCTCCTCTCTTATCATCTTTATAAAGAGACACTGTTTTTCCGGCAAACATATCCAAATCAAACTTCAATTTTAACGGTTCACTTCCGGCATTTACAGCTGCTACATACCAAGTATCTCCATGACGACGGGCTAAAACTATGTATTTTCCCGGATAACCTTCAATGAAACGTGTTTCATCCCAAGTGACAGGAACCTGTTTCATAAAATCCATGCAAACCGGAGAAACATCATTCAGATTATTCGGAGCAAGAGCAAAGTTCTGAACGGGGTTTTGGAATAGTATGGCTGTCGCCAACTGGAATATGTCAGTAGTACGACGAGTGGTGCCTCCGTCATTGTTACGATTCAGACGCTTGTTCAGGAAGCAGCCGCCAAACTCCATACAGCCTACTGCGTTGCGAATGAACGGATGCAGGCAAGTATTGAATGCTTCTTCATCACAGAAATGCTGGCTGAACACCATATTCTCGGAAGCCAGCACAGCTTCACTGCCTACATAATTGGGATACATACGTTCCCAGCCGCGAGGTAAGGTGCAACCATGGAAGATTACCATTAGCCCGTGGTCATCCGCATCGCTCAGGATCTCTTCATACAGGCGCATCGTCTCCTGTTTGTCGCCACCGAAAAAATCGACTTTGATTCCTTTTACACCCAGGCTTTGCAGCCATTTCATTTCACGTTTGCGGATGATTGCATTGTCCATGTGATTAATCGGGCCTTGTTCAATGTCATTCCAATAGCCGGAGGAACTGTACCACAAAAATAATTCCACTCCTTTGCCACGTGCGTAGTCAATCAGAGATTTCATACGTTCACGGCCGATATTAGTATCCCACCAGTTATCTATCAGTGCATATTCATATCCCATAGCGGCGGCAAAATCAATGTAACGCATCTGGTCGTCATAGTTGATACTGCCGTCCTGCCAAAGAATCCAACTCCATGTGCCACGCCCGAAACGGTAGTCATGCTTCGTCTCATAAAGAGGGTTTACGACATCCCAAGGAACAGTGGTTTCCACAATCGGTTTCAACGTTTCGCCGACGGTAATCGTACGCCAAGGGGTAGCACCGGGTAATGCAAATGCCGGAGCAACCGTTCCGTTGCCATTATTCTCTTCGGGCATCGGGAACGCCACTGTGTACAGATCGCCTTCACTGACATCGCTCAAATGGGAACCGCAATAGCGACTGTCTACTCCTGTTTCGCTCACCAGCACCCAACCGGCGTCACCGATACGGAACAGACAAGGGAAGGTATATCCATGACCGTACTGCGAACGTTCGCTCATCGGTGCATCCGCTTTATATTCTTCTTCATAACTCGGTTTTGTGCGCTTCCATCCGATCATCGCATCGCTCTGCGGACACAGGAAAGTTGTAGTCTGTCGCGGAAAACGGAAACCGGTCTGTTCATGATTGACGGTAACGCTGCCTTTCCCTCCCTGTCGCGGTAAGGTATAACGGAAAGCGACATCATTATTACTTACGCGGAAAACGATTCCTATCTTCTGTCCCTGCGCATTCTCCAAATTACAAGTCAGTTCATTCGCACGATAATGTACTTGGGAAGTCTTAATACGTGTCTGATGATAGACAGTATCTATCACCTCTACGGAATGTCCCGACAACTTCAGGGCTTTCGTAAAGTCGCCTATATTCGTGCTGATTCCCAAAGGAGATTTTTCCAGCATTGCTTTCCCGTTGTAGGTAACGGAATAGCAGGGAGTTTCTTCGTCCTGCACAAATACAACTAATTGCAGTTTCTCATCCGGGCCTTTCACTACTACATCTTGTGCTGCAAGGCTATTCAGGCTGAGAGATATCGCCAATATGCTTACAATGTTTTTCATATATACTAATTCCAGCTTATTATCTTTAGAAAATTCACATCTACCCCCAGATACGTTCTTTTTCACTTCCAGCAACTTCTACTTCGTTTTCAGACGAATCACCGTAAATGAATAGGCGGGTAGTTGCTGCTTGAAGTTTGTTCCGACTTCGATAGTGTCGGTCACGGGAAGTGGAGTTGATTCCGGTGCACCTACCAATACTGTCCTTACAGCAGAAGGTTGAACACTGCCTATGCCAGGTAATTGTATTTCTGTCTCCACACTGACAGGCAATAAGTTGACCAGTTTCACAATCACATCTCCGGTCTTGCTATCGCGGACAATGGAGGAACCGATACGAAGCTTCACCCGGTTGTCCTGATTATCAAGAATTATCTGTGAGGGGATATAATGGCTACCTGCATTCTGCCCATATAACTTTTGAACGTAATATCCGGTAGTCGGTTTCACTTCACGGTTATTGAAGTAAATCAAGTCCGGGCTCCATTGGGTATGCTTTTCTTTTGCCAGCAAAGGAGCATAAGAAGTCATGTGTACTACGTCTCCATTACGTTCCAAGGCGGTCAGGTAAAGAGCTTCAGTCAATGCTGTTTCCATATTGGCTTTCCGCCCGGGAATATGAGTGGCATATTCGCCTAGATAAACTTTAGTCTTTTTTGAACGGTCGTATTTATCGTAGAAGTCCTGATTATGCAAAAACCACCCTGGAGACTGATAATAATGTTCGTCTACCATAGGAATGCCTAATTTATCCGCCAACTTCCAACCTTCGACGTAATCGGTACCTTCATTGAAAGGACCAACTGTACCTACAACGATTATTTCAGGGTATTTCTCCTTAATCGCATTGAAAATCATCGTAAAGCGTTCCTCAAAAATATCAGTGATAAGATCCTCATTACCGATACCTATATACTTCAGATTGAAAGGCTTCGGATGTCCGGATTCGGCACGTACCTTTCCCCATTTTGTCTTTCGGGCGTCACCATTCGCCCATTCTATCAAATCCAGAATATCCTGAATATAAGCAGGCATTTCACTCATCGGGATACCGCCTTGTTGTCCGCCTCTCAAATCACCGTGACAAGCAGAGTTCTGACAAGGCACACCGGCAGCAAGCACCGGAAGCGGTTCGGCACCTATATCCTCGCAAAACTGGAAATATTCATAATAACCCAGTCCCATGCTCTGATGATACCCCCAAAGATTGCGGGCAGATTTACGGGCTTCCAACGGGCCAATCGTATTTTTCCATTGATAGATATTCTTCAGACCATCACCATGAGCCACACAGCCACCCGGAAAACGGATGAAACGGGGATGAATGTCAGCTAACACTTGAGCCAGATCCTTGCGGAGTCCGTTCTTGCGTCCTTTAAATGTATGCTGCGGAAACAGGGAAATCATATCCAGATTCAATTCTCCAGCAGATTGGGGAATGATTTCGAGGCGAGTATCTGCGGTTGCTTTGGCAGTAATCACTGCTTTATACGTTTTCCATTGACGGGAAGACACAGTCAGAGGAGTCTCTCCACATATATTTCCTTCTCCATCTACCAAACGAACCTGTAATTTATTTGATTGACCCTGCGGAACCCTCGCAAATATGAAAAAGTCATATTTCTCTCCGACATTCAGCGCGATACCATCAAAGCCTGTATTTTCTAACGCGGCTCCCGGTCGTTCTACATTCAATACGGCATAGTGCGGATTATTGGCATGAATAGGATCGGTAGTAGCAATAGTGAAAGTGGTTTTATCTCCTTTCAATGTCCACGAATGAGTACTATTCCAGTTCTTATCTCCTTCCCTGTCCGAAGGGTCATACTCGAAGTCGCGGTTTTGGATAAGTTCTGCATAGAGTCCTCCGTCTGCCGAAT
>OGWY01001230.1_pt1:2500-20670 | contig 20670 bp, 15 predicted proteins | sample 1576121 | NCBI WGS metagenome assembly OGWY01 (sample SAMEA3541543, study PRJEB24748) | human gut metagenome | biome: human gut; feature: human-associated habitat; material: faeces | place: China | collected 2012 | reverse complement strand
AGATGCAATTTCAGGAACTACACCCCCGTATAACTTATGTATATCTATTTGAGATAATATAACAGTTCCTAAATCTTTATAACCATCTTCTATTACACTCATACTAGTTTCATCACAAGAAGATTCTATTGCAAGTATTTTCATATATTACTCCTTTCCATCAAATAACCATCTACACCATTATAATAATTTTTTCTTATATTAATAATTTTGAAATCAAACTTTTTATATAAATTAATTGCATTTAAATTTTTAATATTTACTTCTAATGTTATATTATTAAAATTATTATTAGTAATAACTCTGTAGCAACGCCTTTTTTTCTATACTCTTCCTTAACATAAATATAATTAATTTCCATATTTTCATACATTTTACTATAATCTAAAAAGCCTAAAATTTCATTATCTTTTGCATATATAAGTATATGAGAAAAAGCATTCAAGGTAATTTTATAGCTAGATAAAGTATTTAAATAGGAAATATCATTAGTCTCTTTTATCATTTAATTTTTCTTCTGCCTCTGTATTTTTTAAATAATTAGGAACTAATAAATGTGGATTTTTAGCCTCATCAAATTCGTGTTTTTTAATAATTTTTAATAAATCTACATTTAAACAATTATCAACAAATGTATATGTATCATCTATTTTTTCTTTTAACTTACTTATCCATTTTTCCCTTTGCTCCTTAGTCATTTCTACTACTATATCCTGACTATCATCTATATAAACATACTGGCAATACTTTGTTTCTCTTATTCCAAATATGTATGATTCTTCATCCATAAACGCAATTGGAATAACATACTTTTTCAATCCTGCGTTATCATAATTCTCATAATAATCCTTGGTAATATCATAATTTTCCGGTGCATCTGTTGTTGTCATTCCAAACAAATTCTCATCTGCACTCAATACTACTTTTTCTGACGCCAGAACATTTTTCTGTTCATCCGAATATGTCTGTTCTCTTTTATACTGCATCAATGCAACAGCTATTCCGATTACAAATAATGCTATAACAATTAACCCTGCCACATTACTTTTCTTCATGTTTAAGCTCCTCTTTTATCAGAAGAACTGCCTGTTTTTTACAGGCAATCCTCCCAACTTATTTTTGCAATTATCCTCTAACTGCTGCTGCACCCTGTGCATCATCATCCTGTCTGTTCTGCATGTAACTCTGGATGAAATCAGAAATGCTCTGGATAGCATCTCTTGCATTTTCAAGTGCCGGTTTGTACTCATCTTCGAATCTTTCGATAAATGCATCTGCTGTCTGGTTTGTCCAGCCACCCTGTAATTCCCCATTCATCTTTACCAAAGCCTGAATTACCTCATCCAGTGCTTCTGCCTGATTCGCATAAACACTAACTCCTGATGTAAGTACCTCATAATCCACTTTGTTTACTGCCATTTTTCTTTTCCTCCTTAAATTTTTTATGGTTAACTGCTTTGCAGTATCCATCAACTTAGTTTTACGGTTTTTAATTTTGTCAGTTCATTCTCACAAATATAGAATGCATCACATGGTTCAATTGGTTTTGCGTATTTCTTTGCCACACTGATTGAAATATCACACATTTTAATATTCGCTGCATCTTCAAATATAAGATATCTTCGATTATCTTTCACTACTTTTAACAGCTCCGGTGCATTAAATGCAATATTGGCATTTTCTACATTTGTCATCAAAATAAATATTTTCATGGTGCGGTATTTTCCTAACCAGCTTCTGATAGCGGCAATTTCCTGCTTATTTCCGCTTATATCTGCAATGGCATCTGCACTCTCAATGATAAGTACAATCCATGGCTCATCCTCCAGTACATCAAGTTGTCCTTCCGAGAACTGCTCATAGCGCATCTGTACTCTCTGATCAATCTCATCAATTACTGTCTGCAATGTTTCTGATGTATTCACATACAGTGCCGTCTTAGGGTGAAACTCATACTCACCCCATTTACGTGTCATATCATCTAAGATATATAATTCTGCCTCGCCAAAGCCATTTTGTAATACAGACTCTATAAAATATTTTGCAAAAATGTCCTTGCCCTTTTCTTTTTTACCAGAAAGGGTCAACATTCCACCGGAAGTAAAATCGATTGCATCCGGTAATACCGTGTTATAATCCAACCCCAGTACCACACTGCCCTGCTTCTGATAGGATGGATATACCTTCTGTATATATTCGGCATTCAGTTCCTTGGGTATCTCCGGAATCACCCGTGCCTTCTGACCGGCATATTTTCCATTCTGCATTTCTACAAATTTCCGGATTTCCTGTACTCGTTCAAATTCTTTCTCTCCTTCAAAGGATAAGTACATCTGACATTCAAATATATTTTTATTTATCTGAACCAGACTGCGTCCCGGTATATCCGGAAGCTTCATTCTGCAGCCCTCAAACATCATTCCATATTCGGATGTCTCATTACAGAACAGCGTAATTCTTCCTTCAAAGTTATTTAAATAGCGATATCCTATGCCCGAAGTCTGTGCGTTTGCAACAACAAATGAAATTCCCACTGCAATACCATCTCTGCACAACGGAAGCAGATAATCCTGATCCTGAAGATACATTTCCTTTAAAGCGGTCAGATTATCTATGAAAACAATAATCTGCGGTAAATCTGTTTTTCCCGTTTCCTTATATGCAACAAAGGAGCTGACTCCTGCCTCTGCAAATCTCTCTTTTCTGTTCTTTACTTCTGTATTTAGCAACTTAAAAAGATTTTTTAGCTTTTCATCATCGGAAACACATACCACACCACCGCAATGATTTAATTCTGCAAAATTCTTAAGAATCATCGAGCCAAAATCAATCATATACATATTTACTTCTGATGGTGCGTAATTATCTGCTATACTTCGAATAATGGTCTGCAATACATTGGTCTTTCCACATTGTGCTGAACCGATAATCATATAATTCTGTGATGTAACATTCAGATTCAACGCCTCCTGCAACTGTCTGTCCGGGTCGTCCAGCAGACCGACTGTCGCATAAATTTCCTCGGTATCTCTTCTTGCAGAATCTGTATAATACAGAATTTCCGGCAATGGCGGCATACAGATATCCGGCAGCTTTGTAATATGTTCTTTTTCACAATAAGCGGCAATATATTCTACTATTGCTTCTAACTGATTCTTATTATGTGCATCCTTCCGTTTCTCTTTTTTCTTCTGATATACCACTTTACGCATTCCGGCAAAATTAAGCTGACTGATTTGAAACTCTTTGCTTCCCTCTGTATCTTCCATCGTAGCCGGTGCCCCGCTATAGGCAGATTGAAACAATTCAAAAATTTCATTGTTTCCAACCTGAAGATATGCCCGTCCTGGCTCCTTAATCTCTGCTGCCAGCGGTGTCTTTATAACCTCATTACTATCTTCTTTCGACTGCACTTTCAGACACAGCTTGAATTTAGAGTTTGACCAAATCTGTCCGTCCACTACTCCACTCGGTTTCTGTGTTGCAAGAATCAGATGGACACCAAGACTTCGTCCGATTCGTGCCGCACTGATCAATTCCTTCATAAAATCCGGCTCTTCAGCCTTTAATTCTGCAAACTCATCCACGATTATTACAAGATGTGGTAAAGCAACGGTAACTCTCTTTTCTTTATACAGTTCTATGTATTTATCAATATGATTTACGCCTGCTTCTGCAAAGAGGTTCTGTCTTTTCATCAATTCTGCCTTGATGGATTTTAAGGAACGCTGTACCTCATTTCCATCAATATTGGTAATTGCGCCAATTAAATGAGGCAGGTCTCGGAACTGATTTACCATTCCACCACCTTTAAAATCAATTATGACGAAGCCAATTTCATAGGGATGAAAAATTGTTGCTGCCGACAAAATATAACTTTGTAAAATCTCACTCTTTCCGGAACCTGTTGTTCCTGCCACCAGACCATGCGGTCCATGAGCTTTCTCATGCAAATTAAGTGTAACGATTTCATCCTTGGCATTTACACCTAATGGGGCTGCCATAGATTTAAATATCTGTGACTCCTGCCAGCGCTGTGCCAGATTTAAATCTTCAACCGTAAATATATGCAGCAATTCATATAATGTAATATTTTTTCTAAGTGAATTCTCAAGGCTTATTTCTTCGCAATAAACCGGAGCAAGCTTTTCTACCACATCTGCTGCCTGCTTATCAGTTATGGTATGATATTCAAATTGTTTTATCTGATTTCCATCCTCTGCCTTGCAGATGACTCCTTCACTTTCTGAATGTAATTCTATAATTTCATCACAATGCAGCGGCAGTTCCTCTGCACTGTTTTCAAAAAATACAAAAGTCATTCCAAGCTCTGATGCCTGCTCGATGTAGCGAGATATTGGATGATTCTTTATGCCGAATTCATTTTCCACAAGTACAATTCCATAGTATGGGATTTCTTCTGTCTGCTCCCGATAAGTCAGTTCCCGGAACAGACTCTCAAAAATATTATTTTTACTTTCATTATCGAAAACAATATTTCTTATTCCACCGGCATTCATAAGATGTGGCAGGAAGCGTGCCCACTGATACCTTTTTTCATCATCCACCAGCATATAGAGCCGGACATCTCCATAGTAATGACGAACCGCAATATCTATTACGATATTCTTAAACATTCCATACAAAGCTTCTTTCGTGCCAACAATACCAATTGCATTAGAATCTTTCATATCTGAGCAAATCGGTGCTCCGTCAATATGTTCAAAAAGCTGATAGATTTTTTCAGGCATTTCCGTCAGCTCATCTCCAACCTCCAACCGCTCCTGTTTCTTATAGTCAATCGGACGGCTGGATGCAATGGTTCCCTGTCCCAGATATATATGTAAAAAGTCTTCATCCTCCCTGGTCTTTTCAAACAGCCTTCTGTCAAAATGCATTGCCGTATCTATATCCTGCTGCACATTACAATACATTTCATTTAAGCTATCCAGTTCTTCCTGTCTTTCTGTTGCTACTTCTAACTTTTTCTTTTCAATATAATTGGTATATTTACGAATACGTTCTGCGCATTCCCGTTTATATTGTTTTCTTCCTGAAACAAATCCCAGAATTGAAGTTACAATACCAAGTCCCATAGAACATATACTGAAAATAATATAAGAACCTCCGGAAGTATTCATAACTCCGCGGACAACAATCATCAGCGCCAGCATTGCCACTGTTGGCATTAAGGTCAAAACAATATTATTCTCCGGTTTTTTCGGAATTGCCGGTGCATCTAAGATTTCAATCTTTTCATCGGATAACTGTTTTTTTATTCTGGTATTCCGATTAAACAGCGGATAATGGAAATTATTCGTATGTGTACTGACTTCCTTCATCTCACCATTTGCGACCTTCAGATTTTCCCGGTCAAAAAATATCTTTCTGTCCTTATAATAAAAATGAAATTCTGCAACGGAAAAGAAATCACTGTCTTTCAATTCTGTCTTGTTCATCAGCTTTCTGCCATTCAGATATACACCATATTCTGAAACAATCTCTTCCAATTGACACTGTGTACCATTTAAGGTAAGTCTTATCTTGCTGTCGCTGCTGAATTTGCTATTTAAAATAATATCCGCTGTCGCATCAGTCGCAATATCTATCATTCCGGTAATTTCCAGATAATAGTTATAGTCCGGCACTCTGGCTTCAAAATCAATTAAAAAGCGTAATTCAAATGCTTCATTTCCCGTTGATGCATAACAGACAGAAAGCACATCCCCATGCCTTACCTCTGTTGACAGAAGCTTTCGCATATCACCCCTGCTAAAATAAACATCATCTGAGCACTCTAAGTTCCAGCTTTTTCCATTTTTTCTAAACTCCATTTCGATTCCGGTAAAAAACGCTTCCGGATTCAATCGAAATTCACAGGATGAACCTGTTCCCAATTTAACCCGGTCCATATCCGGCTGAATCTCAAATTCCTTATACACTGTTCTGTTGCTGATAATTACTTTGTATTGATATTCCATCTTTAGTCTCTCCGATAAATAATATGTGAACCATTTCGAATTCCAAATTCTTTCAGTGTTTTATTTCCACGTAAGAATACAATTGGATTCTCTGCTGCCAGATAACAGTTAAAAATATCATCTGTATCAATTCCCAGATCATATGCTTCATTTAATGCAAGCACCAGATCATTTGCTGTGATTCCCAGTGGAATTTCCAAATCAACATGTATCTTTTTATCCTGACTAATAAATTCAACAACTGCCTTCTCGTCCATATTTCACTACCCCTAAATAAACATATAGGAAAGTTTTTTTATTCCTTCCAATGCTGCCAATTGTTCCGCTGAACCAAGCGGTGTTTCTGTCTCATATACCTTTTCCTTAACCGGAAACTGTGCCTGCAGTTCTGACTGCATATAACAATTCATCTCATCTCCACGATAGCGGTTCATGATAACCAGATACTTTTCATGATCCCGGAAATCGAGATTTTGCATAATATATTCCATTTTGCAGGTTGAAATTGCATCCTGCATGGTAATCAGCAATACTTTATCTGCTTCCTGAAGCAATTGCACTCTGTTTGCTTCATATCCTGCCTCAATATCCACAATAATAAAATCGTATTCTTTACTTTCCCTGGCTCCACGAATTAAATTCAGATATATATCGTATGATAAATTTCTGGCATCCAATGTTGATAAAAATGGCGGTATATAAGAAAATCCTTCTTTTCTGATAAAGGAACGGATATTCTGGTATATGTGTCCCGCATCTTCTTTTATTGCACGATATCCTTCATTCGGCATTCCGCTCTTATCACTCAGGTAAAAGAAAAATGCCTGTATTGCTTCTGTATTTACATATAAAATTCTTTTATGCTTCTTTGCCAGGCACTCCGCTAATCCGACGGAAAGACTTGTCTTTCCCGTTCCTCCGATTGCCGAATACAGCGCGATAATTGTAGTCTCTCTTTTTCCGGACTCTTTTCCTTCTAACCGCTCCTGACTCTTATAAGTCAGTTCATTGTATAACTCTTTGATGCCATAATACTTATAAACTCTTGATACCGATAATTCTTCGGTTCTGCCCTGTTCCTGATGTTCTGATAAAATAAACAGATTCTGAATATCCTGTCTTTGCAGCGCATTGGTATATAAATTTTCATTTACCGCTACAATTTCTGCTGTGACAGGGTTTGAAAAAAACTGTTCAAAATATTCCGGTTCAGAAATTATCTCAAGCTCTGCTCTGTCTCCCAGTTCCACCAGAAACTTATTTTCTAATTCTGCCAGATATGCTGTATCCATATCTGCAATTACAATCAATGGTTTACTCATCTTTTTATCCTCGCGCCACAAATTCCAGATTTGCTATTCGAATTCTGCTTCCATCCTGAATTTCAAGAGGCTCTGTCATCGTAACTTTCTTTCCATTCAAAAATGTTCCATTTGAGCTTCCCAAATCCTGAATATAATAACTTCTATTTCGAACCAGAATCTTGCAGTGTACCCGGCTGACTGCCGGATTTCCGGTTATTTCACCATCCACTTTATCCCTGCTTTTACCCAGTACAAAATCCTTATCTGTTATATGAAAAACAAATCTACCATCTAAGGACTGAATGGTGAGCTGCTTTGGTGTTTCGGTATTTTCTATTACCGCCGGATTCTGTGTTGCTGCTTTTGGTATTGTAAGATTCGGCATTTCAAACTGTGCTTTCAGTTCATTCTCAAAAGTATTTTTATTCTTGGTCACTCCCGGAATCTGAATCGGCAAATAAATAATCTTTACTTCTTCTGTAGCCGGATCCACATAAATGTTATCCAGCCGGTTATCTACATAAGCAATATCCAAAAAACCTAAATTAATAATCTGTGTAAACGCATCCAGAATCCGTGCTATCATACGTTCCTTCACTTCCGGCATTGCATTTGCAAGTACCGTTTCTGCTGTCACATATTCTTTCGTAAAATATACCAGTTTTATTTTTCCGTTATATTTCAACCGATGGCATTTTAACAGATATGTCTCTTCCAGATTCTGCATTACTTTATAGCCGATATCGTAGAATAATTCATTATTATCCAACAGGTACGCAATTCCCATTCCATGTTCTTCTTCTGTTACCTGTTTTCCTAAAAATTCTTTCACTTTATTCTTTCTTGCCTTTCCTAATCTTCTAACTTAAATTCAAATTCTTCATCTGCAAGCTGTATGATATCTCCGTCACACAGTTCCACTTCGCAATCCGGTTCTAACATTTCTCCTTTTAAGAAGCTGTGATTGGTAGACCTCTGATCTACTATTACAAAGTTTCCATTTTGTTTATAGATAACTGCATGTTTCCGGCTGATTGCTTTATTGTCACTCAATACCAAGTCATTCTCTGCTGACTTTCCAATGGAAAATATCGTTCCGGGAATCGAAAAATATTCTCCCGTTTTCAGCCGGATAATTCCTGCCGCTATACTTCCTTCATTTAAGAGAACCGTTCCATCCTCCTCATCTAAAAGTGTGGTTCCATCTTCTTCTATTAAAACTGTAGTTTCCGGTTCATAAGCAGGTTCTATTTGTGCAGAAGGAGCATAATGCTGCCTATTTGCAAGCTGTGAACTTGCAATAAATCCGCTTTTCCCACTCTCTGTCCGCTTTATCTCCTGATATATCTGCGGATATCTTTTTAATATATACTGCTCAATATCTTCTATCCGATAATTTGCAGTATCGGCAATAAAGTCTAAAAATGCTCTGGATTCCTTTCCCAGTTCCAGGTCATCTGATTTTATTTCTTTCACCATTTTTTCCAGAAAATTATATACATTAATGTTGCTCTCTCTGCTTAATAATGGCTCATATAGGAAAAACAGTTCTCCTGTTGTTTCTTTTACAAAAATAATTTCTGTATCCAGGACAAGATTAGGCAGATAAAATTTATATAATTCTATCTTCTTTATCATTTCTACAACCTGGGCAACAATACTGTAAAAACGATGAACATTTAATCCTTTTCTGATATAGCGGCTCAATGAAACAGACTGTGGCGCAGTATATATAATTCGATGCTTTCCCTCCATTGCAGGACGGAATAGCCCCGGTAATAAATTCTCCTGAAAAACCGCCAGTTCTCTTTCATTTACCGGAAGCTTTTTCATGCTCTTTTGTGTTATTTTTATCAAATTCTTGTGTGCTGAAATGCTATACTTTGCCACTATCTATCCCTCTATTCTGTTTCATTTTTTACGTTTAATATGAACTGTCCGCTTTCTGCGAAGTCCTGCAAATACTCCGGTTCCAACACCAACAACGGCAACTCCGCATACAATAGCGATAACTGCCGGTGTATTATTCAATAACCTTATCAGGGAATTGGTTGATACCAGCAAATCGGCTATCTCACAGTCCACCTCATTGCCTGCTGCATCCTTTGCACTTATGGCTACTGTCTGCCGCTTATCGGATTCCGGAATCGAAAAACTAATATCATCCCCATCCTGTGTATAGGAAAGTGTCTGTCCGTTTAATGTAACCTTAATATCCTGCAATACCAGATTATCGATAACCGATACTGTTGCTTCATAATTCTGCGTATTGTAACTCTGTCCCTCTTCTATATTAATTGGCACAATCACCGGTGCTGTTCCATCCACGCCAAATCCAATCTCTGCCTGCTTGGATTCATTAATATTCTCGTTGATATTACCGGCATTATCCTCTGAGTAAACCGTAACCAGGTAGGAACCGTCTCCCTGAAAAACTGATTTGTCTATTTTATAGGTATACTGGCTCCAGCTTCCGTTTCCACCCACTGAAGTAATGGTATAATCCGTTCCTTCTTCCAGATTTTTCGGCTCTCCATTTGCAGAAACCGTAATTTTAATGGTATCCATGGAAAGACTGTCCACATTTGTCTCTGTCAGCACAATATCGATTGGTTCCTTAATATAAGTACCTTCTATTTCTTTCAAAGAATCATCCAATACATAAACCGAGCCAAATCTGTTTACCGAAAATGTAATACTCTGTTCTGTCTCATTTCCTGCAAAATCAATTTCTCTTGCGGTCAACGTATAAATATCGTCTACATCCTGTTCATGTGCAAAATCAGAGAAAGTAAAGGTCTGTCCATTTTCTGTCTGAGCAAAGGCGCCATCATAATGAACAATTCCATGATTTGCACCTGATAATTCTATGGTTGCAGCGCCTTCATTATAATTTGTATCTGAAAATTGAACGGCCGGCATGACTACGTCATTATTCGCAGAATCATTTTCGATACCGGAGATTTCAATTACAGGCTCTGTCTTATCAATGACAAACTCTGATGTACTGCTTTGAACCGCTGCATTTCCGGCTTCATCCATTGCATCAACTGTAAATGCGTAATTTCCATCTACTGCAAAGGATATGGTTGCCATATGCACATCACCATCCGTTGTCCAACCGGACAATGCCGGGAAAACTGTTGTCTGTCCATTATCGGCAGCTGTTCCATGCACTTCAATTCGTCCTGCATCAAAATTATGCTCCGTTACTTTAATCGTAGCCGTTCTATCCTGTGCATAATAATTTCCATTGGCTGCCTGCCCATCCATTGTCACTTCAATTACAGGATTCGTCCGGTCAATGGTAAATGTCTGCTCCGGGAAAGTTGTTGCATTATTTCCTGCCCGGTCCCTGCCACTCATCGAAAATCTGTAATCATCATCTGCTGCAAATGTTACCGTTGCCATATGCACACTGTTATCCGGATTTCCTTCCTCTGTATATTCTGTCCACCCTGAAATCTGTGCCTCTGCGCCATGGGTGCTTATAAGATTCCATGCAATATCATTCTCATCAAAATTTCTTTCTCTCACGGTAACTGTTGCAACTCTTACATCCTTATATACCGATGTATATATGCTGTCCGGTGCAATATCATTGTAGGATATACTTATCTCCGGAGCTGTTTTATCAATACTTATAGTTACTGCTTTTTCCGTCACATTTCCTGCACAGTCTGTCACCTTTACATTTACAACAATATCATTGCTGTTATGAAATACCGGAATCTGTCCGCTCACACCTGTAACCAGATTTCTGTCTGCTGTTGTAATCTTCCATGCTTCATCCGATATTGCTCCGTTATTATCAACTGTCACTATGCCATTTCTGTTGTTTCCTGTATCATATGGTGCATTTACTGACCATTCTATGGATCGAATTCCAGCATAAGGATCTTCTATACTTACTGCAACTGATGTATCAGATGCATACAATGGATTCCCTTTTCCATCTGTTGTATCTGTCTTCTCCGGCTCTATTACTACATTACGATTGCTTTCATGTGCTTCCGACCGTTCCAGTAAAATACCCACTGATTTATAATAATCCAAAGACACATTTCCCACATTGTCCGTTGCCTTTAAATAAATGTATCCCTTAAATTCAGCCTGAATTGGAATTCTGATAACAGCATCTTCTCCGGGTCTTTTTCTGCATTCTACCGTTACTTCTTTCTCTTCCGTTCCATCCGCATCTGTCAGATGATATGAAATACTTTGGATTCCTGCACCGGTATTTCCATCACTTACTGTTATTTCCGCAGTAACATCTGTATTGGCATAATATCCATAATTTCCGGTATCACTTACTGTTTCCTTTGATGCACCAATCACCTGAAAATCCGTAACAACCGGTGCCTGATTTTCTTTATGCGCATGAATTGTTTTCGTATAGACATCTTTCTCATCTACATTTGCGGTTACCGCAATTTTAATTTCATAATCACCATCTCCAACGGCAGAAACCTGTGACGTGGAAATTACAAATGTATCCTTTGTTGTCATTTCCTGCTGAACATCTTTATAGATTCTGTTGGCATCTGTTAAGCTTTTTCCATTCTTGTCTTCTGTCAATGACGTTCCATTGATGGTAACATTTACTGAATTCAATCCTGATTTTTTCTGTTCTATCGAAAAATTTATGGTTTCATCCTGCTTCTCGTAATATGTAGTAACTCCTTCCATATTGGTATCCACATAAAAATGCGCAAGGTCTGCCTTTATTTCCGGCACTGTAATATCATGCACAATCTTCGCACCATTTGCGAAGCTGCCATAATTTTCCGGTGCCATTGTATTTCCAACCTTATCCGTTGCAGATGCTGTTATCTTATTTTCTGCCGTATCGGAAAGTGTTATTGTAAATGTGGCACTGTTACTGCTGTCCACATTCTTAGTTGCTTTTGCTACGCCATCCTGATATATGGTAATCGATTTTACGCCAGACTGTTCATCCGCTGTCTTTACTGTAAATGTGACCTTTGCATCTCTCGTATAATATACATTTCTCTTTTCAACCAATGACGGTGCCTGAATGTCTGTAATAACAGGTGCACTTTTGTCCACCTGATATCCTCTGATTACCGGCTCGTCCACATTTACATTGGATGCCTTATCTACACCATAGAGATAAACCTCCGTATCTTCCTGCGGCACTGCATCTAACTGAATGGAAAATGTTCCATCCTCCGTTACAGCTGCCATATGTTCTTCCTCTGCCAGTACTTTATCTTCTGTCAGTGGTTCTGTTGACCATACCACCCGGTCTGCTCCCGAAAGATAATTGGAGCCTTCTGTTCCTGCATCTGTTACATTTCCGGTAATAACAATATTATCTTCCTTGCCTGTAATCCATGTTTTATATCCGTTCTCTACTGCTTTTCCATTCTCTGTAACAGTTACTGTCGGCGGAACTGTATCAAAAATAAATGTAACCGGTTTCTTTAGTTCATAGCCTATCTGGTTGGCAAAAATATTCCACGGACTCTCCAATTCCCAGATATTGTTTATAGTCTTTTCTGAATCCAGTATCTTATTCTGCTCATAATCTCTTACCCAGAAAGCTCCCAATACTGACTTCTTCTCGTTATTAAAAGAAATTGATTTTCCGCTTTTGCTTTTTATCGTAACTGTCTGTCCTTTTGAGATGCTGTAGGTTATCCCATCCTCTGATACTTCTCTGGTATTTTCATCCTGCGCATTAGAAAAGACAATCTCTATATCATCCGGAAATTGCGCTTCCTGTTCCACTTCTGCCTGTTCAAAACTTACTGTCAGTGCTGCATCCTCTTTTAATGCCGGAAGTGATACTTTTCCTACTGTATCCTCATCCTGTAAAATTGTCAGTTCACTGTCATTCCATGTTGCTGATTTTATAATATATCCTGGTTTTGGAATAATTTTTACATTTTCAAAGGTATCTCCATATTTGCAGTCTATTTCTTCTGATTTGTTATAAGCTGTATCACCAATCTGAATTCCGCCGCCTTCTGAAAGTTCCAACTTTATTTTCACTTTCTTAAGCACAAAAGAAATCTGCTCGGAATAAGATAATTTTTCCGTGGTGCAGGAAAATGTTTTATAATAAATATCATTTTCTTCATCATAGGTATAATCATCCGGTTTCTGGTTATTTTGAAATTCATATCCGGCATCTCTGTCCGGTTTAACCTCTATGCGGTAATCATTTTCTGCATTTACATTATATTTTTTTACACCCTGTGCCGACTCAGATGGTGTACATTCTTCTTCCCCATCCTCTTTGATTTTATATACGGTTACGCTTCCACCGGAAAAATCACTCTTTCCATCCGTAACTATATTCAAAGTCATTTCCCCTGTTGTTTTCTGTGCTTCTGCTTTAAATCTGAAAAAATTATTATCTTCCGTGCAGGAAAAAGCATACTGATATCCTTCCCCTTTTTCTTCAAAATCATTTTCTTCATCTAAAACAATTTTATAATCTTCCTTCGGCTGTACCTCAATCAAATAATCCTTTCCAGCTTCCAGTTCATCGGTATAAAAAATCTTTGTATCCTTCTCTGTATCACTGTTCTGTGTATCTTCCTCTAACTCTTCCCATGGCAGTTCAACATTCTCTGTGCCATCCTTAGATACTTCCCTTACTGTAATTTCAGCTCCATCTGCATTTACAATCTCACCTACAATTGCATACTCTGTCGGTTCTTCCACTGCTGCTCTTGCATCTCCCACCGGTACTACACTCAATGTGACTACAACCGCAAGTGTCAATGCTAATATCTGCTTCCATTTCTTCATAAGTCTTCCCTCTTTCGTTCTCTTTCCTATAAGTTTTTCATTTACTTATATTGTCTCATTCGTATGAATTTCCATAACATCCTCTAACAAAATCAGTCCATCATTCTCCGATATATTCTGTTCTTCGTTACTCAGCAATACTGTACCTTCTTCCAACAGAGTTGTCTCATCTTCCAGTACTGTTGTTTTCTCATCCTCTGCTGCCGGAATTGTTCTAGATACCGCTTCCTCTTTTACCGGATATTCATTTTTTATCGGCACTCTTCTTCTGTTTGCTTCCTTCCGATTCTGCTCACGAATTTCTTTCATCTGCTTTGCTGCTGTTTTTCCACTTACTTCACCATGCAGAGAAATAATGTCAAAACTGAAAAACAAAATAATTGCAATCAGTAAAAAAATCGCTGCCAGTCCAAATCCTATCCATGAAATAATCTGATATATCATTGTATTCATGCTCCTATTGTTCACTATATGCATTTTTTATTGCATCCTGCGCCGCATCTTTACGTTCTAATATCTGCTGCTTTATTTCATCAGTCTTATCCGTTGTTGTATCCACGGCATCGGTTCTGTCAAGGACATCCTGATAAAACGCTTGTATCCGGCTCTCTTCGATTCCATCTGATTTAAACTTTCTGGCATAATTTTCGATTGAATTCAAACACAGTTTGTATACTTCAAGATTTACAATCTCGCTGTCTTCACCATCTACAATCTCCAGTAAATCTTCCAAATTCTGAAAGTACGGTGCATAGGTTCCCTTATCTGATGCTTCCTCAACATTCAATGTCACATCTCTTGTAAACTGACCGATTTCTTTATATACCTGTGTAATCAGATGATAATCCGATTCTTCGCTTCCATAATCATACGCATCTGAAAACCATTGAACAGAGCTCTTTATTCTTGTTATCTGGTTATCACTGGTATCTGTTTTCCCATAATCATAGTAATACCAGTACAATCTTCCTATTTCATAGGCTAAATCTGCATAATCATCCTGTTCCCGAAGTCCGCTCAAATTATTATTGATTTTCTTTTTAAATTCATTCTCTTCTTCTACCGTAAAAACTGCATCATCTTTAAACGCAGCAATAAGACCTAAATAGGCCTTTGTATCTGTCGTTTTGATATCAACCGCTTCTAAATATATTTCTATTTTTTCTTCATCTGTTGCTGATTTTTCTGCCTGTAACAGCAAATTATCGTAATCATTATTTTTTACATGTCTTTGTAGAAGCTGCCCGGAAATGCCAATTCCCAGACTCACTACTGCAGCCAGCAGCATTCCATAGAATGTATATAACTTTTTCTTCTGCTTCTTCTGATATGTCTCATCCGCTTCCTCATAATGCAAAATTGCATATAACAGTTCTGCACATGACTGATATCTTTCTTCCGGGTTAATTCTGGTACATTTTAAAATAATACTTTCCAGTCCTGATGACAGACTCGGATTCCAATAACGAATCGGATAAATCTCATACGGCGGCTCACAGGGATTCTTTCCGGTCACCAGATGATACAATGTCACTCCCAGACAATAAATGTCGGTTCTCTGGTCTGTCTGTCCCTTTCCTCCGAACTGCTCCGGAGCTGCATATCCCTTTGTTCCAAGGCTGACGGTATCCTCCAGATTGTGTTCCTTATATTCTCTTGCAATCCCAAAATCAATCAGCTTTATATTTCCGTTTGGCTGCAGCATGATATTTGCCGGTTTCATATCTCTATATATAATTGGCGGATTCTGCATATGTAAGTAATCCAATACTCCGCACAATTCTTCTGCCCACTCAATTACAGTTTCCTGTGGCTGAGCACCATCTCTCTCAAGCACCTTATTCAGTGGTTCGCCTTCTATATAGTCCATTACAACATAGATAACATCCTCTTTATCTATGATATCTACAATTCTAGGCAGACAGGGATGATCCAGTTTTTTCATCATATTAGCTTCCGCAATGGCTGACTGTACGACTACTTCATTATTCTTATCCCGTGCTCGTTTTTTAATTTCTTTTACCGCCCATTGCTTATTCAGATTCTTATCCATTGCAAGATAAACCTCTGACATACCGCCTTTTCCAATCAGCTTTAATATTTCATACTTCCCCTCAATCAATGTACCTATTATTGCCACAATAATTTTTCCTCTTTAATCTTCTGTACTTTTACCTATATAAATAACCGTGATATTATCCGTTTCTCCACGCTTCATATTTAATTGAATTAACTGATGAAGTTTTTCTTCTATCTGACCTTTAGAATTCCATTTCGAATTACTCAGCGCCTGATATATTTCTAGTTCCGTTATCTTATGCCAAAAACCATCTGAGCATAATAAGAAGCTGCTTTCATTTTCCACTTTGCCTTCCACAAACTCCGGCTTCACATTTTGCGATGCTCCGATACACTGTAACAGCACATTTCTCCGTGGGTCTGTTAATGCTTCCTCTTCTGTCATGTTTCCTCGTTTTATCTCTCTTGCCACAAAGGACTGATCCTCTGTCAGCTGCACAAGTGCCGAATCTATTCTGTATGTCCGGGAATCTCCCACCTGCGCAATTATATACTGTTTATAATCAATTAACAGAATTACGGTCAGGGTTGTCCCCAATTCTACCTCATGTTTTTTCCCGTAATTCCATATTTTTCCATTCAAATTTACAATCAGATTTTCCCACTGTTCTTTTATCAAAGATACCTTCCCGTCTGTATATGGCAATGTTTTCATAAACCAGTCAGAAAACCCCTGCACTACAGTTGCACTGGCAAGTTCTCCCTTGCTTAAGCCTCCCATGCCATCACACAGCACTGCCATGCAGACTGTCTTATCCTTTACCACTGCTATCTTCACGCATAAGCTGTCCTGATTGACCTTTTTCTTCGTTCCAATATCAGTTCCGTAAGCTGTAATATATGTATTCATCCTTCAGTCCTTCCAGAAACAGACAAATAAATACTTTCTCTCATTGTCCTATATTAAATTGTTTTATAAATTGTTTGGGATATCTGCCGGAGAATTCCGACATATATGAACTTTCTTACTCTAAAATAAGATAAATATTATTTTCATAGCTCATACTCCCGCTGTTTCTTCAACAACCACTTAATAGCTTAATCATTTTACCTTTTTCTGTCAATAAGCATTTTGTATAAAACATCTCCTCATATTTGTATAATTTTCACAAAAGCGAATTATATAACTTTTACATTTCATTATGTACTTCCGGAAATATATGCTATAATGGACGCATATTTGATTCATTTACTAAGGAGAGGTATTTTACAATGAAAGAAAAATTTAAAAATCTGTCAGCACCCGTTGGAATTGTGCTGTCTATTGTAGCGGTTATTCTTTTTACCGGGTTATTGTTGGGGCTTGGCTTTGTTTTAGGAAAAATTCCGGGATTAAATGAACAAAACGACTACCTGCTTCAGGCAATCGCGGAATTTATCATTCTGATTGTTTTCCTGATTATAACCTTTGTGATTGGTTATACCCGTATCTTTACGGAAAATGTTGCCGGCTGGCTCAGAAGTTTATATACCGGCGGTTTCTTTGTGGTTTACTGTCTGTTCAGCCTTATTGCACAGATTTATCTTTGCGGTATGTCAAAAGTGGGAAATGTAAGAACTGCTTTGGAAATTATATTCTATATAGTTGCTATTTTTCTGGTTGGACTGGTAGAAGAACTGGTCTTCCGAGGTGTCATTTTTAATCTGTTACTGAACAGTTTTCCAAAAACAAGAAAAGGTATTACCGGTGCCATTGTTTTAGGCGGCGTCCTCTTTGGTCTGATGCATTTTGTAAATATCCTTTCCGGAGTGAAATTTACAAGTGCGCTGATTCAGGTTATCTCCGCTGCTTTGATGGGTATTTTATTCTGTACGATATATGCATCTACCCGCAATTTCTGGATGCTGGTCATTTTCCATGCCCTTGTTGATTTTGCCAGCCTGCTTTCCACCGGAATTTTCGATGCTGGAAATATTGTGTCCCAGATCAATACTTTCTCCGCAATTAATTCCCTGTCATTTATCATGCTGGCGATTCCAATGTTTGTTATGCTGCGCAAATCAAGACGTATCCGCTTAGAGA
>OGWY01001199.1_pt1 | contig 20951 bp, 10 predicted proteins | sample 1576121 | NCBI WGS metagenome assembly OGWY01 (sample SAMEA3541543, study PRJEB24748) | human gut metagenome | biome: human gut; feature: human-associated habitat; material: faeces | place: China | collected 2012 | reverse complement strand
GGTCACTTCCGGTGGCACATAATGACTTCGTTCCAATGCCTCTTCAAATTCCTCCAGATTAACAGGGATAAGTTGCGATTCTTCTGTAATCTCTCCCTTTATCCTGTCGGTATCCGGCTGCATCTTCAGATCTTCCACGATCTCATCCAATGCCTCATAAATGGAGTTCTCCGGATCATCATAAACGCCACCGTCCAGTTCTGTGAAATCTGAATCATAGATTGTATAATCATATCCTTCCGTTGCATCCTGAATATAAATGTAACGGTCTGCGATGGAAAATGCTAGTTCGCTTTCCATAAAATAAGCCGCCTGCTGTAAAAAAGCGGTCAGACTTCCTGATTTTTCTTCTTTGATGGGATTGATATCCACCTTACAGCCTCCAATACAAAAATCATCTTCATGAAACAGGTTAAACAGATCATCTTCTCTGGATGTTCCCTCATATTCGACTAAAACATCCAGATCAGAAGTCTGCTTTTCCGTCCCCCGGCCTCGGCTTCCATACAGCAGCACTTCACCGATTTGTATCGGCAGACCCTGCTCTCGCACTTTTTTATGAAGGTACTCTCTGACATTGTTTTCAATCTCCTCTGCCTGTCTCCCATCTACCGGGCGAAAGTATTTTTGTGTTTTCTCCCGGAAATCTGATATTATTTTCTTTTCCGCTTCGGTGCGCACAAACCTTTCCTCAAAGAAATTTCCCAGTTTCTGAAATCCAAAAGAATCCACATAAAATGGTGTTTTCTTCCCATCCGATTCCAGCACGATCACATCACTGACCGACAGCGAATGCCCCGTAAAGTCTGCTGGACGCTGAATATTGAATCGTTCATAAATGCCATCCAGCGTATCCTTGTCCGTAAGCGGTGCGGCATAGATCAGGTCATAATCTGCACGGGAAACCGTTATGCCTTTCTTCTGCACATAGTCCAATCCCATGAAGCGGTAGTCGTGTTCCGGGTCACGGGCAGTGATCTGATAAATACCGAACTGTTTCTCACTGCCCTGCAGCAGAGATTCTTCTCGACTCTTCTCTAGCTCCAAGTCTGCCGTTGCAATCTGGAACATATCACTTCCACGCTCGATTTCTGCGCGTTCCGTGACAATCGTTGGCCGCAGACTTGTGCGGACTAAGTAGATTTGCTTTCCCTCATCGTACAGCTGCAGGGCTTGTTCTCTGGTGATGGGCGAAAACGGAAACTGCGGATATGTAAAATCATCTTCCAGATAACTTTCCTGCTGTTCCAGCAGAATACTCTGCCATACATCTGTTCGGATGCCGAAAATACCGTCATGCTGTGCGATTTGCTTCTTGCTGGCAAACTCGCCTGCCGTACCATCCGAAAACAGAGGATAGATTTTTTCGCCAGCCCGATGCCATTCCAACGCAGCGTCTTTCATCAGCGGCAGCATATCATCCTTCCGATAACCATAGTCGTGCATCTCCGAAAGGCCAATCATTCTATCCGGCAGATTTTCGATTTTCTCCTGTGCCTCGTACATCAGGCGGTTGACTTCTTCTTTGTCATCCTCGGCCAGTGCCGCCGCCAGACCGTTCACCAGTTCTTCCGTTGCAGCCCGGTCATCCAGCTTGAAAGCAAAATTCACGATGAGGTTTCGCTGCTCATCATCGAAAATCGTTTTTTCCTGCTCCTTGTCGGCAACCAGCTTTTCCGCATACTGCATTGCGGTCATGCGCTCTGCGCTCCTTTCCGCGACTGCCGTTTCCAGCTTTTCCAGAAAATCGGCTGCGGTCAATCGAATCGTATCCATCGAATCTTTCAGCTCCTTCATCTCCTTGCCGCTGGCCCAGCTTGCCACATACGGAAACGAATAATCGGACGTATCAATTCCAAGTGCCGAGCAGACCGTAAATGCAATACTCTCGGCTTCGATTTCTTTCGTGAGCCTGTCTTTTTCTTCGCCGCGCTGCTTCATCAAATCGCTGTTATGCAGCATCGCATGAACGACCTCGTGGATCATCGTCTTGATGGTCTGGCTCTCGCCCATGCCGATCTGAATGCAGATTTCTTTCTCTATGTCGCTGTAATACCCTTTGGCATCCCCTTTGATTTCATCAAACTGCATCGGCACAGGCGATACCTGCTCGATTGCCGCCGTAAGCAGCGCATAGTCTTTGACGCTGGCCGTCAGTTCGTTCACTTCCAGCGACGGAATCGGTTCCCCATCCGTCTGCGATATATCAAAAACTGTCGTCAATCGGAACCTCGGAACCACATACTCCACACGTTCCATTTCCGGCTCGCCATTTTCGTTCAACACGGCCAGGCCCGTATCCTTGTCGATTTTCTCGCGTTCTTCCACTTCCTTGATGGGAGCCGGAGCGATAATCTGAATGCCCTTTTCGCCTTTTTTGACGTAGCGGTTAAACTTATTCTTCCATGCGTTAAACCCTGCCACCAGTGTGGCATCAGGCCGCTGCATAGCGATCAACAGCGTATTGTTGAAGCTGTAATTGTGGAATTTTGCCATCGTGCGCAGGTATGTCGTGTACATTTCCGATGTGAAAATGTCCTTTACGCCCTGCTCCAGCCGTTCCGTGATTTCTTTCATCTGCTGTTTGCGGTCAACTGCCATGCAAGCCCTCCTTTTTCTTGACCCATCGTGTTTTCATCTGGCGCGGATATTGGTCGACCTGTTTTGGTGCTTTTGCGCCGTTCCATTCCAAACCCCCGGCCCTGCCTTCACAGGTGTACCCGGCAGCTTTCAAAGAACTGCCATTCTCCGTATCCAGAATGTAGGTAACAACTCTGTTGTAACCCATTGCCCGTGCTGCACGGTACGCCGCCGCATACAGGATGCTGCAGGCGTTTGGAGTTCCATCCGTACACAGGCGATTGACTTCCAGCGTATAGCCATCGTCCAGTCTCCGCGCTACGGGCCTGCCACAGATAGCAACGCCCACCAATGCGCCATTCTCCGATACGCCAATGGAGAACTTATGCCCTCGCGTCGGCTTATGGTGGCGGTGATATTGCTGCACAAATGCGTTTGCCGTTTTCAGATTGATCGGTGTTAATGTCAGCAAATGCCCTCCTTTTTCAAAAATGCCCCGTTAGATTCCTTGCAGAGATCTAACGGGGTTATCCTATTTACAGTTCCATATTATGACTTTTCCGCTTCTGGAATTTCTGCGGTTCTGCACTGCGCTCTGCCTGTTTTGCATAAAGGTGTGCCAGTACAGAGGGTTTCCGAACATTGTCCGCAGTGCGCTCGGCAACGCGGCCTGCATAGTTCACAGGCTGGCGCGGCTTATCTGCCACTTCGGTTTCGGCTGCATCCTCATCCACTCCCAGCGCATCCTCACTACCCTTTTCATCCATGTTGAGCAGAGAGTTCAGCTCCGCAAGACGCGCAGATTTTTCGGCCAGTTCCGCTTCCTGCGCAAAAGGACGTTTGGCTTCTTCCTTTGCCTGCGCCAACTGCTGTTCCAGATTTTCCAGTCTGCGCTCCACCTGCGGTAGTGTCCTTTCGATGCCTGCCAGCGCATTGGTAACACGCAGAATGTTGCCCTGCGGGTCTTTGCCCACTTCCATAGAGTAGTTCCACGCGCCCTTGATGGATAAGCGGAACGTCTTATCGAAGTTGTCAAACCGGGAATGCAGTTCAAACGCACCGTAGCTACCGATCCTGCCCTCGGTGCCAGCCGCCTTCAAAGCCTTACAAGCCTCGATGATGGCCGCGCCCGCTTCCTTGCGTTCGGTGTACACCTTGCCGCTGATTTCCATAGAGAAGTGGTCTTTATCCTGCGCCAGAAGCGGTTTTGCCGCTTCCATATCCGTTTTCAGTGCTTCGATCTGACCCTTTGCCGCAGTAATTTCTCGTGGATAGCGACGCGCAATATCGGATTCCAGGCTATAAATCTGACTGGTGTGATTGGCTTTCAGCAGTTTGAGCTTGCTGACCTGAATATCCAAATCCATCTTTTCCTTGATGTAGGGATTGCCCGTTGCCAGTGCCTTGATCTCTGCATAGGACAGTGCAGTGTCATCTACATCATCGCAGGCACGAACAGGGGATTTGGAAGTCATGATCTGGGAAATAAACTTCTGCTTATTTTCCAGAATCTGCCACATGTACGAATCAAACGTATTTTCCGTGACGTAACGATAGATTTTCACCTGCTTATTCCGGTTTCCCTGCCGGAGAATACGTCCCTCCTGCTGTTCCAGGTCAGACGGCTTCCATGGACAGTCCAGATGATGCAGGGCAATCAGCCGATCCTGAATATTGGTTCCTGCGCCAAGTTTTGGTGTAGACCCCATCAGGATACGCACCTGTCCGGCGCGCACCTTTGCAAAAAGCTCTGCCTTTTTGGTTTCCGTGTTGTACTCGTGAATGAATGCCACTTCTTCACGGGGAACACCTCTCGCCACCAGCTTCTCCCGCACATCATCGTAGACGTTGAATGTTCCATCGGCTTTTGGTGTCGATAAATCGCAAAAAATCAACTGTGTTCCCTTATCCGGGGCAGATTCTTCCCAGACCTTGAACGCATTGTCCACACAGCGATTCACCTTACTCTCCGGCTCGTCCGGCAGCATATCATTGATAAGCCGCTGGTCGAGTGCCAATTTCCGGCCATCGTTTGTAATTTTGAGCATATTATCGAATCTGGGATTTACGTTGCCATTGCGCACGGCCTCGGCACGGTCTGCAAAGGAACTTACCATTTCTTCCTGTGTTTCGCTGGGTTTCAGCACTTCGTTGATGTACTCTGCTTGCGGCACAGGCAGGTTCAGCATATCCGCCGTCTGCACATCTGCGGATTCTTTGAACAGAGAAATCAGCTCCGGCAGATTGAAGAACCGGGCAAAACGTGTTTTCGCACGGTAGCCGGTTCCTTCCGGGGAAAGCTCAATTGCCGTAACGGTTTCACCAAAGGACGCCGCCCAATCATCAAAGTGACTCAATCCCATCTTCTGCAGGGTGTCATACTGGAGATACCGCATAATGGTGTACAGCTCCACCATCGAGTTGCTGACCGGGGTTCCGGTTGCAAAGGTCACACCCTTGCCGCCTGTCAGTTCGTCCAGATACTGACACTTTGCAAACATATCGCTGGACTTCTGGGCATCGGTCTGGGCGATACCTGCGATATTCCGCATTTTCGTGTAGAGGAACATATTTTTATAGAAATGTGACTCGTCCACAAACAGACGGTCAACACCCAGTTCCTCAAATGTAACTACATCATCCTTTCTCGTCTGGTCGTTCAGCTTTTGCAGCTTTGCTTCCAGCATTTTCTTTGTTTTTTCCATCTGCTTGACCGTAAAACTGCGACTATCCTCACTCCGGGCATCGGCCAGAGCCAGCGTAATATCGTCGATCTGACGCTCTACAATGGCTTTCTGCCGTTCCGGGGAAAGCGGCACACGCTCAAACTGCGAATGACCGATCACGATGGCATCGTAATCGCCGGTTGCGATCCGGGAGCAGAACTGTTTTCGATTGCTGGGTTCAAAATCCTTTTTCGTTGCCACCAGCACATTGGCATTGGGATAGAGCCGCAGGAAATCTGCGCCCCACTGCTCTGTGAGGTGGTTCGGAACCACATAGAGGTTTTTCTGCGATAAGCCCAGCCTGCGGCTCTCCATGCCGGCAGCAATCATCTGGAAGGTCTTGCCTGCGCCCACGCAATGCGCCAACAGCGTATTATTGCCGTACAAAATGTGCGCCACGGCATTTTTCTGGTGCGGCATCAGGGAGATTTCCGGGGTCATGCCCTCAAAACGAATATGACTGCCATCGTACTCACGGGGCCGAATCGCATTAAAGATCCGGTTATAGGTCGCACACAAATCCTCCCGGCGGTCTAAATCTTTGAAAATCCACTGCTTAAACGCTTCCCGAATGGATTCCTGCGCTTGCTGTGCAAGCATGGTTTCCTGTTTGTTCAGCACACGGTGGTCGCCGTCCGCATCGTGAATCGTATCGTAGATTTTGGTATCCCGGAGATTCAGCGCATCTTCCAGCAGCTTATAGGCATTGACCCGCAGGGTTCCGTAAGTGTTGGTGACAAGCGGATTGCCGCGATCTAGCGACTTGCCCGAAATGTTCCATGCACCAGAAATTTCGGAATAGGTTGCCTTAATGTCAATCCCGGCATAGTAGTTCGGTGTTTTGAACACTTCTTTCATAAACTGCGTGATATACTCCGGCTTCACCCAGTTCGCACCCAGCCGCACTTCGATTTCCGAAGCGTCCAGGTCTTTGGGCTGTACCCTTTTCAGGTAATCCACATTGATCTGATACTCTGCATGGTTTGCTGCAAAGGTTTCTGCTGTGGCCAGCTTTTCACGAACATTGCCGGACAGGTATTCATCCGAGGTTTCCCACTGCTGTGTCACAGGATTTCGGAAAATCGCGCCCGCCAGTTCATCCGTGACTTCCTGCTCAGGCTTACCGCAAAGTTGCGCCATGAACGGCACATCTACCTTTGCTTTTTCTCCGATAGAGAGTGCCAGGGCTTCACTGGGCGTGTCCACCGAGGTGACGGGTTCCGGCTTACGAATGGTGCGCTTTGTAAAAATATCGGCAAGCCGTTTGAGATTCCTCTCCTCATCCAGAATTTCCAGTGATGCCAGCAGACAATAACTGCTGTCCTGTCGGAACGCTCGCTTGTTGGCGGTGCTGTTGATTAGGCCATACTGCGCCTTAAATGCGGTGTATTGCTGTTTCAGTTCATTCTGCAAAAGCTGCACTTCCGCATCTGAACCATCATGCAGCTGACAATCCAACAGCTTCCGGGTGGTCTCCCGCAGAGCAATCATGCCCAGCACTCGCTCTGCTGTCACAGCAGGCAGTTCCACCTTATTCATAAAGGAATTTTCGCGGTAATAAATCTGCCCATCTACGTTCGTAAAGCTGAAATTCTTCACGCTGGGGTCTGCCGGGATAGGTTCCTCCTGCACATCCAGTTCATCGTCGGAGATTTCCGGCTCCGTGATGGTGGCATGGATGTTGCCGACCGCCTCTTTTAACTGCTTGGCAAGGTCTGCGTCTTCGATAGGCTTGACCGTAGTTTCCTGCTTGCCATACTGAGTGCTTTCGGTGGTGATCTCCCCCAGCACCATCTCAGGATGCTTCGCAAAATATTGGTTGATGGAGTATCCTTCCGGCGTTTCGGCAAGGTCTACCCACTCTGCCCGCTCCACCGCTGCACGGTCACGCTTCTGCAGGAACAGAATGTCAGCAACCACGCCCGTGTTGGCATTGCGCTGGAACGCATTGTTCGGCAGTCGAATCGCGCCTACCAGATCGGCACGGTTAGAAAGGTACTCACGGACAGAGGAATCCTTTTTATCCATCGTACCGCTGGACGTTACCACTGCTACCACACCGCCCGGACGCACAAGGTCAAGGCTCTTGGCGATAAAATAATCGTGGATGAGGAAATTGTGGCGATCATACCGCTTGTCCGGTACTTTGTAATTGCCGAAAGGTACGTTGCCCACAACACAGTCAAAAAAGCTGTCTGGGAACTGCATCGTTTCAAAGCCCTGCACTGCAATCTTGTTTTTCTGGTACAACTGCTGTGCAATGCGGCCTGAAATGCTGTCCAGCTCCACACCGTACATCCGAATCTTTTCCATGCTGTCCGGCACCAGACCCATGAAATTGCCGACACCGCAGGACGGTTCCAGTACATTGCCTTTGGACAATCCCATATTGCCCAGGGCTTCATACATTGCCTTGATGACCGTAGGAGAAGTGTAAAACGCATTCAGAGTACTGGCACGGGCTTCCTTGTACTCATCTGCCGTGAGCAGGGACTGCAGTTCGGCATACTCTTTCGACCATTCCGCATTGTTTTCATCGAACGCCTGCGGAATACCGCCCCAGCCAACATACCGGGAAAGGATTTCCTGTTCCTCAGCTGTGGCCTGCCGCTGCTCTGCATCCAGCGTTTGCAGCACCCGAATGGCTTCCACATTGGCTTTATACTTTGTTTTCGGTCCTCCTGCGCCGAGATCATCGTCCGTAATACGGAAGTTCATAGGTTCCTGTTTGGGCTGTACAGGCTGTTCTGTTTCTGCTTCACTGTCCAGCGGAAGATTGTGCTGCCGCCTTGCATGGTTGACCTCTGCCAGGGTCATAGGCTGCTGCGTCAGCGGTTCAAGGGCTTCCTCTGCCGCTGCGCGGCTGATGGCATCCGTTCTGTTCTGCACATCTGCGATCAGCTGCATCTGTTCCGGCGGAAACTCAGGATTGAGCAAATCTTCCAACTCTCCGCCCGATTCTGCCACCGAATAGATCACATCCATCTGCTCCGGGGAAAAATCCTCGTAAGCCACACCAGCATTATGCAGAGCCGTAAAGACTGTGATTTCCACCGCTTCTTCCATCGGTACATCTGCCTGTTCATACACATGCCGAATGTACTCCAGTGGTTCCGTTCGGAAGATCGGATACCGGGCTTCTTTCGCAAGGGTCATGTCCTGCAAACTGACCGTTCCCTGTTCAAAGTTGACCGAATTCACACGGAACTCTCTATCTTCCAGTTCGATGGTTGTGTTAATCGGTAAGTATTCCTCTCTGCGGAAATACTTTGTCTGCGCATGGGTTCCATCTTCCTGCTGGCCGGACAGATAGATACTCTCCCCCTGTTTCCAGAGCTTCATTGCCTGCGAAACCCACTGTTCACGCGGAAAACCAGATACCTCAACCTTGCCGAGTGCGGTTTCCTTTTCCAACAGCTTGCTGCCAAGAAGTTCTGAAACGCGCTTTGCATCCTCGCCGTAGAACTCAAAGTTTCCGTACTGCTCATAGCCGACCAGAGCATCCGGGTAACGCTCTTTCAGCGCGTTATACTCGTTGGCGGCATCCAGCGGCATCGGCTGCAGTGTCTGCTCCGAAGGCTTTTCATCTGCAAGGGGCGCATCTTTTTGGGGTTCCTCAACCGCTGCGACGGTTGACTGCTCTTTCGATTGCGGCTCCTGCTCCATGAAGTCAAACATGGACATCTGCCCCTGTTCAGGAACCGCAATCTCAACAGCCCTCTTCTTTTCCGGGAAAATCGTGTACGTTCCCTCGACATATTGGTGCAGGATAGAGAGGGATTCTGCCTTACGCTCATATTCTCCCGAATCCAGCGGCACGGACAGCAGTGCATTGTCCATCTGCTCCAGCAGTTCCACCGCCTGTTCAGGGGCTTCCAGCTTTTCAACAAGAGCCTTTCGTCCTTCTTCATGGTAAAGGTCTTGCGGATAAGGCCGCTCCACGTCGTTCGGCAGATGGTGATAGAATCCCATCACCCGCATTGCCATCCGCTCGCGCTCATAAGCAGGCATCCGGGAGTAGTCTGCCGGCTTCAAATACTCACTGTCACGGATAAGCTGGTCGATTCGGCCTGCGGCCTGATTCCAGTTCAGATGAACGCTTGCATCCGGGTTCCCGTATGAGCCACGCTCCAAAGAAATGCCCCTGCCATCGTGATCTTCGTGAGAATCGTCTGCCCCGCAGAGTGCATGGCTGCTGCCGCCGATCCCGTAATGCTCTTTCAGGAAGTCAGCCCGTTCTTTTTTGTCCTCATGATTCAGAAAGAACGAATAGATTGCCAGCCGACTATCCGAGTAATTGCTTCCCCGCGTGAAATATCCATTGATTTCATCTTCCGTGATGAATCGTTTGTACTCATTCCAGTGAAAGCCATCCCGCGCCGAGTAGTTTTGATAAGGTTTTGCAAACTGGTGGAACAGCGCCGCCACCTTATCCGGCTTATAAAAGTGCATCCGCATCAGGTCTTTATCTTCGGCATAGGTTTCTCCCAGCGCAGATAATCTGTCGTTTAGGTCAGTCAGAAAATTCGTATCATCCAGCAAGCCTGCCAGCCTGTCCGTCAGTTCCGGGAAACCGCCCCTGAAGATTTCTACATCCTGAAAGACTGCTTCGGCAACGCCATCTGCCAAGTCGCGCTCCATATAAGCCAATGTCTGCGCGTGTTCCTGCAAAGCATTCTGCCTTGCAGCATCCAGAACCGCCTGCGGCGCATACTCGCCCTGCCGGAGCAGTTCATGGATACGATTGCTCACATCCTCCCAGGATAAAAACGCATTGGCAATCGTACCGCCCCTTGCCGTGCTGCCTGCTGCAATACGCAGCCCTAAATCATCGAACCAGACCGCATACTTTGCACCGCCAATTTCAAAGCCTTTGCCGCCCGTGCCATATTCGTTTTTCACGAACTCCGTGTATTCTTCCGGGGCTTTCTCGACCATAAAATTGTAGATCAGGCGCAGCTGGCTCTTGCTGCGGTTGCTGCCCGTGCGCAGGATTTCATCAACTACTTCGGAATCAAGTGCAATCTCGTCCGCATACCGCGCCCGGATCGGTGCTTCAATGGCGCGGATCTGCTGTTCCACGGTCGGCAAATCAGGAAAAGAAAAAGCAGAGGCAATTTCTTCCTCTGCTTCGCTCAAATCCTGTTCTGTTGTCGGTTCGGTTAATTGTATACCAATTCCTTCAAGACGATCTCTTCTGCCATCGCCGTCAGGTTGTTCTGATGTGCCGCCCAAGCCAGCGGGTCCTTCTCCTTGCTCGGTGCCGGGAACTTCTCGTTCAGGCTGTCCAGCAGGGTTTCCACCCGGCTCTCCGCTGCTTCCTCGATCTGCGCCAGATGATGGTTCAGCCTGCCGCTCATCAGCATACTCTGATACCAGTTCCTTCGGTTCTCTTTCAGGTACGTCCTGCGCAGCATCCCGTACTTCCCGATGGTCTGCGGCTCGTCCTTCACGGCCAGATTCGGGAACAGATAATCTCCCTTGCGGTAATACGTCAACTCCATTTTCTTGTCCTCCTTTGGTCGTGGCATCTTCGGTTTCACGCTTTAATGTGTTAAAGTCCGTATTGGTATTATACAAGCTATCAACGGATTTTTCAAGCTGCTGCGTGATTTCTTTTTTGTAAATTTTCCGCATCTCTCGGCCAATGTCAAAAAGAACCGCCTCGCACTGTTCGGAAACCGCGTTGCCAAGGAACGACAGCACCGGCAGCTTGTTGAAATCCACAATGTGGATAAAGTCATCATCGTCCAGCACATCCATAGGCTCCTGCCCGCAGCGGCGGGAAAGCGTATAGAAGATACTGTTGGTCATCAGTTCCCGGAAGCGGACACGGATGTTATCTTCGTCCAGTTCTTCTAGAAACGTATCCGCCACCTCATAGGCCAAACCGTCCATCGCTTCATCCAGATTATCAGCGGTCAACTGCTGTGCCAGCTCCAGCAGGGCAGCATTCATGCTGTTTGTCTGGGATAAGCCATAGGTATCTGCCAGATGGTCTAAGATCGTCTGCTCATGCTCGTGGCTGTCCAGATTCCATAAGAGCGGTGTTTTTCCGCCTCGCACCAGATGGGTGTCCGCAATATCGAACACATACCGCAGCTTGGTACGCGGTCCGGTATCATCCAGAAGCGCGATGCCTTTTGCGCCACGGTTGACCCATCGGCTCATTTTCTGATTCCAGAGTTCCATTTCTGCGCAGGCGGTTGCATCGGGCCGCTGTGCGTGGATCAGGAGTGTATCGGTGAACGAATAGCGATACAGCCGCGCCGCCACATCCAGATAACTCATCCAGTCCTGTGGCGAGTTACTGACATACCGGGCGTTCTGCTGCGCCAATTCTCGAATATCGTTAATCTGTGGCAAGGGTCAAACCTCCTTTACGTTTTCGTTTGCATCGGTGTTTTAGGAAATTCCAGGCTGTACTGTGCGCGTCCATCTTCAACGCGCATCACAAGGTCAGCGGCGAATGTCTTATCCTTCTTTGTGGAATAGAAATCTTTTACATGGGTGCGGCCTTTCTTCAAAAGGTCTACCGCCATCTTCTTGTCCAGCGTTTTTCTCATGTTGGACAAGTATCTGCTTTCTTTCCAGAGGGCAAATTTGCAGCTGCGGTCTTCACAACAAAAGCTGAGTTTACTTTCATGTACAGGGTTGCCACAAACCGGGCAGTTTCCTACGATTACCTTATTATGATGGGGAGCTGCCGCAACGGTAGGAATCTGCCGGAGGTCAGCCAACATCTTATCGAGCAATCCGTGGATGCCCTGCATAAAATCATAGGGCTTGATCTCGCCGCGCTCCATCCGCAACAGGTCATTTTCCCATTCAGCTGTCATGCTGGCAGATTTCAGGTAGTCCGGGATATTGCGGATCGCGGCCACACCGTCCTCCGTGGGAATCATCTGCTTGCCTTTGCGCTCAACATAGCCGGAGGATACCAGCTTTTCCAGAATCGCAGCGCGCGTTGCAGGGGTTCCCAGACCTTTCTTCTCCGTGTCCTTTTCAAATTCCTTGTTGCCTGCGGTTTCCATGGCCGACAGCAGGGTATCTTCGGTGTAGACTTTCGGCGGTGAAGTAAAGCCCTGCTTTTTCTCTGCCCGTACCACCGGAAGAACCATTCCTTGCTCCATCTTTTTCGGAAGCGGCACAACCTTGTCCTTTTCCGGCTCTACGAACGGAACAGGCTTTGCCGTATATCCGGGTTGCAAAATTTCCTTATACTTTGCTGTAAAATTCTGTCCCTGACAGCATACCGTCACCAGCACATCTTCATAGATGAACGGCGGCTGCACGGCCAGCAGCAGTTTCCAGATAATGAGTGAAAGAATCCTCTGTTTGGTTTCGGACAGTTTTTCCTTGCTGCATTTTACGCTCTGCATGGTCGGCAGGATCGCATGATGGTCTGTGACCTTGCTGTTGTCGATAACGCAGCTTACGTCTGCCGCCGCGCCATCTAAGGCCAGCACCAGAGATTCCACCGTCTTGCGCATATCCTCAGTCACAAACTGGCTGTCTGTTCTGGGGTATGTCACCAGCTTTTCTTCATACAGTTCCTGCAATGCCTGCAAGGTCTGGCTGGCGGTCATGCCATAATAGCGGTTTGCTTCTCGCTGCAAGGTCGTCAGGTCATACAGTTTCGGGGGCTTCTTTTCTACCCTCTTTCGCTCGATGCTGCCAACCACTGCGCACTGACCATCGCAAACGGCCTGCATAGCATCTGCATCCTGCTCCTGTGCCATCTGTTCTGATACCGCCACGACACCCGCGCCGGACAGTTCCACTTTATAATAGGGTTCCTTTACAAAGTTCTGGATTTTGGTCTGCCGTTCGGCCAGCATCGCCAGCGTCGGGGTCTGCACACGGCCAATGGTCTGTTTTCTGCCGTACTTTTTCGTAAAAGCACGGGTTCCGTTCATGCCGATCAGCCAATCCGCTTTTGCTCTGCACTCAGAGGCGGCAAACAGATTGTCGTAGGCCGCACCATCTTTCAGATTTTCAAAGCCCTGCTGGATGGCAGCATCCTCCATGCTGCTGATCCACAACCGCTTGATAGGAAGATTGCTTCCGGCAAGAGCATACACACGGCGAAAAATCGCTTCACCCTCGCGTCCTGCGTCGCAGGCGTTCACCACATAATCAAATTTCTTGCTGCGGAGCAGTTTGCGTAGGACATTGAACTGCGGCTTCTTTGTATTGTGTACCAGCAGTTTCCACTCGACAGGGAGAATCGGCAAATCCTCAAAACGCCAGTTTTCATAGCGTTCATCGTAGTGTTCCGGAGCTGCATACTCTGCCAGATGCCCCAGACACCAGCTGACCACGCAATCCCCACCCTCCAGATACCCGTCCTCCTGTCGGTATGCACCGATCACTTTTGCAATGGATTTCGATACACTCGGTTTTTCTGCAATCACCAGATATTTCAAAGATTTCTCCTTTCCTATGAAAAAAGCAGGGATAGCCTTTCGACTACCCCTGCCCCCTTATCTCACGGTTTTACTCCTGCTGGCTGTCCTCGTTCACAGTCGCAAGGCTCTGGTCGGTTTCCAGATTTTCACTCTGCGGCGTTTCTTCTTTCGGCTTCGGCTTATAAATGTAGAAGTAGAAGAAAGCACCTGCACCGCCCAGTGCCGCCACGAATACCAGCAGCAGAATCTTATTCATGCCACCGCTCGATTCCTCTTTCGGTTCTTCGATTTCTACATCCGGGGTAGGTTCGGGTTTGGTTTCGGGCAGAACTACCGCAGGCGTTTCTTCTTCCTGCTTGCCGTTCCGCTCTTCATCATCCAGAAACTCCTGCAAATCGTACTCGTCGATCATCGAGAGCATATAGACGTTCTCACTGTTCCGCGCCCGGTCAATCACCAGAAAGAACGTGTTGCCGCCCTTGGTCTTTACTGTGAAGAACTCCTTGCTGGGGTCATCTACGATGTTGTCCTCCACCTCGCCGTTGCCTGCGATGGTGAACGGGATCTTTTCTTCCTCCGTTGGCTCGGCTTCCTCGACCACTTGCACAGGTTCCTCCGCCACCGCAGTGGTATCCACATAAGCAAAGGCCGGTGTCGAAAAGCCCACTGCCATCAGCAGGGTCAGAATTGTGCTGGGGATAACAACTCCTAGCCGTTTAAGCATCTTTTTCAATCGCTTCCTCCGTTTCTGCTTCTTCCGAAGCGTTGTTTACAGCGGTCAGGAACGTCACATTGCCCGCCTGAATGTTGTCCAGCAGAGCCAGCAGTTCGCGCCCGCCCATCTTGGTGCTGCGGATGGCACGAATGATCTCGCTGTCCTCTTCCTTTTTCTGTGCTGCCCGGATGGTTCTCAGCCGTTCTTCCAGTTCCGCGATCTGCTGTTCTGTCTTTTCGGCTTCATCCAGATATTTCTGTAATTTTTTGCCCATCGGCCCTCCTTTCAGTTGATGCGGCCAAAGCCTAAAAAGTGGCTCTGCCAGTAGGTCGAATTGATGCTGGTATAGGAAATGGGGTCGCCGCAGTGGATCATCATGCCATTGCCGACGTAGATTCCAACGTGCGACGCGCCAACGGTGTTATAGGTTTTCTCAAAGAAAATCAGGTCGCCGGGCTTTGCATTTGCAGGAGAAACATAGCTGCATTTTCCGCGCAGGCCTTCTGCCGTTGTGCGCCCGACGTTCCATCCGTTGCCACAGTTATTGATGACCCAGCAAACGAAGCCGGAGCAGTCAAAACTGGTGCTTGGGGAACTTCCGCCCCACACATACGGCATACCAAGATACTTTTCGGCTTCCTCAATCATCCCTGCGAACTTTTCATCCGAAAGGGCTTCCGAAGGAATATCATACTTGAAACCACCAGTACCGCCGCCCGTGCCGATACTGCCCGTTGTGCCGCCGCTGTAAGTCGGGGAGCCTGCGCCGAACAGTTCCGGGCGGTTGCCGTAGGTCAGGTTATAGGCATCGTACCGTCCGGTCTGCTTCCGGTTCATGTTCTTCCGCGCGATGGTATCGAAGCCCTTATTTTTCAGCAGGACATTAAGGATTTTATACTCGTACTCCACTTCTTCCTGATAGGTATAGGTTTCCATGCTGATGTTTCCAAAAGCGTCAATCGTTGGCCGAATCCCTACTCTGGTTTCCATGCGAGTGCGAATCTCAATGGTTTCCCACACTTTCATGAGATACTGCTGCTTGAACAGTTCCTTGATAACAGGCTTAACCTGTCCTCTGGTGAACTGCTCATAAACCGCAGTCAGATGGGAAATAAGCTGATACGGGTCATGCCCGATCTCATCCAGCTGATAGCGGTATTCATCGTAGCCCGGATGGGTGGATTCCATCTGCCGAATCTGCTGATCCAGTTCTTTTTCCAGCTCCAGATAATCCTCTTCCGCACCTTTCATGTCGGCATCCTTGCTGGGGTAGGTTGTTCCCACAAAGGTACTACCCGTTCCTTGAATCGCTGCACCACAGCTTGAAAAGGCCCCCAGCATGACCATCACCAGCAGGATACCCACTCCAATACTGACCCACAGGGTTTTATTCTGCGCGACGATCTCCTGCACCGCCGCCTTCGCTTTTTCCGTAATGGTGTTGGTTGCCGCTGCTGCCTGCTTGCTGGCGGCAGTTCCGGCTTTCTGGCCGCGCTTGGCGGCTGCATAAGCATCCTTATACTGCTTTTTCTGGTAAAACTTCGCACCGACTGTTTTTGATTCACCTCCTGCGGCAGTCGGCGGTGGCTGGGGCTGTTTCTTTTTCAGCGACGGTTCTGCTGCATTTTCTGCAGTGCCGCCCTCACTCTCGGAAAATTTCAGGCGGCAGGACTTCTGATCCTCGCCACCTCTTTTCTCTGCTCTGGCAGATTTGTCTTTGGGCTTTTTTCTACCTTTGACAAAGTGGTGTAGGCGTTCGGCGGCTTCTTCCGACTTGTGAGCAGCTTCCACGCCGGAATTGTCCTTTTCTACCTGATGTACTTTCTGATGGGCATACCCGGTGGCTGTGTCCACTCCTTTCTTGGCCACCTTTTTAACGCCCATCCCCATACCACGGACAATGCCGCCTTTTTCATCCTCAAAAGAAAGTCGGCCTTTCTTGGTCTGCGGCTCTACATCCGCTTCCGCAGGCGCATCCTTCGGCTTCCCATCCTCCTGATGGGCTTTGTAATAGTCTGCGCTCTGCTTGGCGGTGCTGTGATGCTGGGGTGCATCCTCCTCCCCGTCCCCGGCATCCATGCACCGTTCTTCTTCCACGATAGTTTCTTCATCTGTTTCCTTTTCCGCAGTTTCTTTTGCCGAATCTTCCTTCTCCGGCTTTTCTTCTGCGGTTGCGGACTTCTGTTCCCCGGTGCGGAGGTTTTCATCCACCAGACCATCCTTGGTCATTTTCTGGACGATTTTATCTCTGCCCCGAAACTTTTTGTCTGCTATGGAAATCACCTCCTTCCGGCTGGAGCCGTCATGCGATCAAGGCTGCGTGGGTTTCCCACTTATCAAGCACCTGCTCCAGCTTCCGGGCAAAGGCGATTAGACGGGCATTCACTTCCTCACGGTCAAGATAACCGTGGGCTTCCATGTGAAAGCCGTCAGTCAGTTCATCGGCCAGTGTGCCAACGGCGTAGAAATCTTCCAGCACCGTATGCACCACCGATTCTTCATCGAGGAAGTTGAGCGGCTCCACCTCACCAAAGGGCGGGCCGGAATCGCTTTCGTGCGGCTCCATGTCAGAGTGATGATGAATCTTGCGGCTCAGTCGGTCAAAAATATTCGATGTGTTCATGCTTCTTTTTTCTCCTTATATTTTCCCATCTCATTAGGCTTCGTTGTCATCAGGCTGTACAGTTTCAGCGAAGTATCGAACTTATCCTTGAACGGGATAATCGTATTGCCGTAGAACAGCAGCCCCTCGCCCTCGTTGCTGTTCGTAACATAGGAAAGCTGGAACGGCGAGATATTCAGCTGCTTGGCAAGGATTTGCCGATCGCCGGATGCCTGGTTAAGCATATAAATAAAATCGCTGTTCTCGAAGATATTCTCGATTTCCCGGCTGGCGAGTAAATCCTTGATGTTCTGCGTAATTCCTGTCGGTACACCACCCCATTTTCGGAATCGCTTCCAGATTTCCACGCTGTATGCTGCAGTCTGTTCCTCTTTCAGCAGGAGGTGGAACTCGTCTATATAGTACCGGGTGTTCTTTTTGCTGTTGCGGTTGATGGTGACACGGTTCCAGACCTGATCCTGGACGATGAGCATACCAAGCTTTTTCAGCTGCTTGCCCAACTCTTTGATGTCGAAACAGATAATGCGGTTATCCAGTTCCACATTGGTCTGGTGGTTGAACACCCGCAGCGAACCATTGACGTAGATTTCCAGTGCCGTGGCGATACGTTGTGCCTGCCGCTCTTTCTGCTCCCGCAGGCAGTCGTACAGATCACCGAGCGTCGGCATATTTTCCGGCTTCGGGTCGTTCAGATACTTCTGATAGACCAGCGGCAAGCAGCGGTCAATGACCGACTTTTCTTCCGGCTCCATGCCATCCCGTGCGCCCATGATAAGTTCGCACAGGGAAAGAATGAAGTCCGATTTCATGCCCAGCGGGTTATCATCGTCCGCATAGTTGAGGTTAATGTCCATCGGGTTGATGTAGTCCTTACTGGTGGACGAGATGTGAATGACCTGACCGCCCAACGCTTCCACCAGCGGATAATACTCTCCTTCCGGGTCTGCAACGATAATATCGTCCGTTGTGGTAAAGAACACGTTGGTGATCTCACGCTTTGCACTGAACGACTTACCGCTGCCGGGTGTGCCGAGGATCAGGCCGTTCGGGTTTTTGAGCTGTTTGCGGTCTGCCATAATCATGTTGTTGGACACTGCGTTCAGACCATAATAGAGAGAATCGCCCTCCATAAAAAGTTCCTGCGTCGTAAACGGAACAAAAATCGCAGTGGAAGTGGTAGTCAGTGCGCGCTTGATGGGAACGAGATTATTTGCCAGCGGCAGGCTGCTCATAAGGCCCTGTTCCTGCAAATAATCCAGACGGTTCAGAGTGCAGTTGAACTTCTGAGCGATGCCAGCAGTCTGAAACACAGCACTATCCAACTCCTGCTTGGTCTTTGCGGTATTAAGGAACAGCACCGTAACAAGGAACATACGCTCATTGCGGCTTTGCAGATCATCCAGAATCTTCTTGGCCTCGCCACCATAAGTTGCAAGGTCGCTCGGAATAATTTCCATATCATAACCAGACCTCACAGCTTTCTTCTGTTCCTCAATTTTCATACGGTCCAGGTCGGTAATTTTGCCCTTGATCAGTTTGATGGCTTTCAACTGGTCTACCGACTGCATATGGATACTGACCACCAGATTTTTGTCCATATCCAGAAACTCGGCCAGCACCTTATCCGTCAGTTCCGGGGCAAGGATGTTCAGGTAGGATGCTGCACCGTAGGTGTCACCCATCATAAAGTCCTTTCCGCTCTTGAACAGAAAACTGGTCGGGGCAATGAAGTCCTTTGTGGTCATACCGCTCTGCAGGATGCGGTCATAACTGAAATCGAACTTCTGCTGTTCCTCCTGATGAAAGGTTTCGTACATGATCTGAAGCCGTTCCACGCCGTTCAGCGGGTAGGCTTTCACGCCCAGCACCTTGAAATTGTTGAGAATATCGGTTTCGATACGTTCCAGCCGGGGCTTTGCTTCCCGGACACTCTTTGCTTCGATACTGAACGTGATGTACTTCGTCCGAACCAGACCGTTATTGCCCTTGGCAAGCTGCTGTTTCAGCATCTGTGCATATTCCATACGCACATCATCAAACTGGTCGTGCTGCGGCTCGATCTGGATGACCTTGTTGTACTCGCTCATGTCACTTTTATGATTGATGAACGACAACTGAAAGCGGATACTGGCATCGAAGTAGTTGAGGAAGTCGCACCAGCTTTCAAAGATGGTGTTTTTATCCTCGTTCTGCGCCAGCTGGTAGTTAATGTCGTAGAATCGGACGGTTTTGGAATACAGATGTTCCTCCACCCGGCAGATACCGTCGCGCCCCATTTCCAGATACGGAATGGAATGCTGCACGGTCAACCGCTGTTCCTTCTGGTTCTTTTCGGGTTTCCGAAAGAACTTCTGGAAAAAGCCGCCCGACTGCGGTTTCTTCTTCGGTTCACTTTTTACCAAGGATGCCTCCTTTCTTCTGGATCGGTGCTGCGGTTTCCAGTTCTCTGTCATACAGATTTTCAATCTCGTAGCGGCGTACCGCAGGACGTTTGAAGCGGACGCTGATGAAATTCGTCAGGATGGTTTCAAGGTGCATCCCGTTTTTCTCGTACAAAGCAAAGAAAAATTCCGGCAGCATCAGGAGCACCATGCCTGCCGCTGCATTGCTGGTTCCCAGCGTGTCGCGCATAAGAAAATAGAACGGAACGCCAATGCCTGCTGCAAATCCCATACACACTAGCTGGCGTTTCGTCAGGTTCAGAAAGACCTTGTTCTTCACTTTGGAAAGGTCTTTGGGAATCGTTACATAGGCCATTTATCACCAGAACAGCCCGATCGCCGCCGGGAAACGGCGTTGTCTGCTGTCTTTTCCTTTCATTGGATTTTCCCGGATTTAGTGACTGCCGAAGATCTGTTTGGACAGACTTCCCGTTTTGAGCAACAAGAAACAAAGAATCACCGTGTAGGCCATCGTGCCGAACAACGCCGAGTGAATATCCGAAGATACCCGGATGCTGCCGATAAGGGCTGCATAGATTGCCACGCAGACCATCATCAGGAACGCCTGAAATGCCAGCGCGAACAGCCCTCGGAAGTAGTTCGTACCCACATGACCCCATTCACGGTTACTCATGGTTGCAAATGGAATCGGAGCAAGCGAAGTGTAGAGGTATATTTCTATCATTCTGCCGTACATAATTACCGTGATAACCACCGACAGAATTTTTAGACACCAGCTTACAACAAGGGTTTCCAATGCCAGCGTCACCAGTTCGCCAATCGCCATTGTTGCCATTGCCGCCTGCATCTGCATGGAAAGAGAACTAATATCAATGGCGGTATTGCCACGGATAATGCCGGAGGAAGAATTTACCACCGACTGCCCAATGTCAAATACCGCCATTGCAATATCGAACGTATGACTGACGAGATAGACCGCGATCCACATCTTCACGAAATACTTGAAGAACATCCATGTGTCCACATCGTGCAGATTGTTCCGCTCTGTTAGCATCGAGATCAGCTCATAGCAGAGGATCAGCGTAATGATGATTCCCGCAATGGGAATCACCACCGAATCCGAAATGTTACGGATCATGCTGAAAATGCTGCTGTTCCACCCTTGCGGTGTCTGCCCGACCTGAGCAGCGATTTCACTGGTCTGTTGGTTGACCGCTGTGAACATCGTACTCAGGTTGGACTCCACCATGCCGGAAAGAAGTTCCCTCATCCATTTTTCGATTGCTGCGAAAATATTATCGAACAATGGCGGGTTTTCCTCCTATCGCTTGTTGATTAGCCGAACAGACCGGAGAGCAGCGGGATCAGCTGGGTGCCGATGAGGATGACACCGCCGCCAGACATGAGCTGCTTCATGCCCTGCGACTTTACTGATATGCGATAAAGAAGTAATAGAAGTGTAAAAAATTTTGCCGTTCCTATCCGGCACTTAGC
>OGWY01001187.1_pt1 | contig 21074 bp, 17 predicted proteins | sample 1576121 | NCBI WGS metagenome assembly OGWY01 (sample SAMEA3541543, study PRJEB24748) | human gut metagenome | biome: human gut; feature: human-associated habitat; material: faeces | place: China | collected 2012 | reverse complement strand
GCGGCAGGGTGCGGAACTGCTCGGCGGGAAGATATCCACAATACCGCCGCGCACCGAAAACTGCCCTGCGCCCTCGATGAGGTCGCACCTGGAATAGCCCGCCGCCAGAAGGCGTTTTACGATGTCATCCTGAGAGATCTCCATATCGGCTGAAAGCGTGATGGTACGCTGTTTCAGTTCCTCCGGCGGGATAGTGAGCTGCGCCGCGGCTTCCGGCGAACATATCACGGCTTTACAGGTTCCGTCAAGCATTGCGGACAGCGCGAAAATCCGCTTGTGCTCGTACTCCCTGGACGCCGCCTCGAAATCTCCGAGCAAAAGCTCCTTCGCGGGGTACAGCAGCGCAGTACCCGCGCCATACATCATGTTGATATCGTTGGAAAGGCGCTGGGATTCCGCTTCGCTTTCCGCAATCACAAGCACCGGGAGAAGCTCCGGCTTTTGCAGGAGCGCTCCGATAATGTGAGCCTTGTGTATATGCGAAACGCCTGTCACAAGGGCAGGCAGCGTGTTATGATCGTCGAGATACTTGTCGAGTTTTTTATACTCGGGTATCTGCTGAGCCGCGTTAAGAAAAATATCCATCGTTTGTTCCTCAGGAATTGAACTTGTTCATTGCTTCGTTCATCTTGCCGCCGACCATCAGTTCAATGGAGCTTACAGCGTTGTCCATAGCAGTTTCAAGGGATTCCGCCTGCTCCTTCTTGAAATGACCGAGCACCCAGTCGGCAAGATTGTAGTCGGTGCTTCGCTGGCGCGGTGGAATTTATCCTGCAGATTCGCCACCGTCAGATGCACCAGGCCATCCAGCGAATCGGCGGAGGGACACACCGTCGCCGCGTTCGCCACCCACATCGCCGAGGCCGAACTCACAGCCGACAGCAGATCCGGCTCCTGCTGCGCCACCCGGGCTACCACCTGCTCATCGCTGCCGCTAAAGCCCAGCTGGCGCAGAAGCGGCACGTTGGGACGCTCCTGCGGCGGGATCACCGCCTGCGGGTAGCCAGCGTCGGCGAGGGCTTTCATTTTTTTCAGCCCCTGCTTTGCCGCCAGCTGCGGGTTAGACACCCGATAGCGATGCCGGGTGGAAGCCTCATTGCCAAAGGAGAGTCCGGCGTAGTGATGGGTCAGCCCGGGCAGACCGTCAAAGTTGACTTCGCGGGCGGTCATGACGCCTCCCCGGCCAGAAAGTCGAGCCCCGGGCTCAGGCTGGCGGGCAGCGTCAGGGTCGGCGATTCAAGGCTGGCCATCGGCCAGGCGCAATAATCGGCGGCATACCAGGCCCCCGGACGATGGTTACCGGACGCCCCGGTGCCGCCGAACGGCGCGGTACTCGCCGCCCCGGTCAGCGGTTTGTTCCAGTTAACTATCCCTGCCCGCGCCTCAAGCAGCAGTCGATCGAACTTCTCCCGTTCCGGGGAGATTAACCCACAGGAGAGGCCGAAGCGGGTAGCGTTGGCTAAGGCAATCGCCTCCTCGAACGTGTCGTAGCGCCAGACCCCAAGCAGCGGGCCAAACACCTCTTCATCCTCGACATTGGCCACGTCGCTCATGTCGACAATCCCCGGCGTTAGCAGCGACGTCCCGGCCTGCAATAACCGCGGCTCCAGTAGGGTGACCGCGCCAGCGGCGACCCGCTGCAGCCAGGCCTGATGCACTTTCTGCGCGGCTTGTTCAGAGATAAGCCCGCCGAGAAACGGCTGCGGCTCGGCGTCCCACGCCGCCGGGATCAGCCGTTGGCTCACCGTCACCAGCCGGGAGAGGAAGGCATCGCCCGCCTCTCCGCGTCGGACCAGCAGACGCCGGGCGCAGGTGCAGCGCTGGCCAGCGGTAATAAAGGCGGACTGGATGGTCAGATGCACCGCGGCTTCCACGTCCCGCGGATCGTCGACGATCAGCGGGTTATTGCCGCCCATCTCCAGCGCGAGGATCTTCTGCGGCTGCCCGGCCAGCTGGCGATGCAGATGAAAACCGGTGGTTGAGCTGCCGGTAAACAGCAGTCCGTCGATATCCGCCTGGCCGCTGAGCGCCTCGCCGGTTTCCCGACCGCCCTGCACCAGGTTGAGCACCCCGGCGGGCAGGCCGGCCTGCTGCCATAGTTTCACCACCGCTTCGCCGCTGCGCGGGGTGAGTTCGCTGGGTTTAAAGACCACGGTATTGCCCGCCAGCAGCGCCGGCACGATGTGCCCGTTCGGCAGATGGCCGGGAAAGTTATAGGGGCCAAACACCGCCAGTACGCCGTGCGGCCGGTGACGCAGCGTGGCGGCGCCGTCGGGCAGGTCGCTGTGCTGTTCGCCGGTGCGGACGTGGTAGGCCTTCACCGAGATCGCCACCTTGTTGATCATCGCCGTCACTTCCCCGGCCGCCTCCCAGCGCGGCTTTCCGGTCTCGGCGCCGATAACCGCCGTCAGCTCCGCCTTACTGGCTTCCAGCAGAGCGGCAAACTTTTCAACGATCGCCTGACGGGCGGCAAACGGCAGCCGCGCCCAGGACGGGAACGCCTGGCGGGCAGCCGCCACCGCCTCGGCAACCTGCCCGGCATCCGCCGCCTCGCCCTGCCAGACAACCTTCAGGTTAACCGGATCCTGTTTACTGAAACCTGGCCCACGGCCGGGCCGCCACTCGCCGTTAATCCACAGACTCATGCAGTTTTCTCCTCAGGGATCAGGCGCACCATGCGCACCTGGTCGCCGGCATGACACTTCAGCATATCCAGTTCGCGGGCGCTGAGGGTCAGGGTGTCGCCATCCGGATCGGCATGCACCAGCAGAGCGCGGAACTGGTGATACTGTTCATTCGCCACCAGGCACAGCGGCCAGTCACCGGGCGGGGTTTCGCCGGCCTCGGTGGTCACCAGACGGCTTTTGCGGATCGCCCGCACCCGGTCGATGTCGCACTCCAGAGTCGGGCCGCCGTCGAAAATATCGATGTAGTTCAGGTAGCGGAACCCCTCTTTCTCCAGCACCGTCCGGGCCGGGGCGGTCTGCGGATGAACCTTGCCGATCACCGCCTGTGCCTCAGGGGAAAGGAAATCGATATACAGCGGATGCTTGGGCATCAGGGCGGCAATGAAAGCCTTCTGTCCGGTGCCGCACAGGTAGTCGGCACGGGAAAACTCCATGGCGAAAAAGCGTTTGCCCAGGCTCTCCCAGAACGGCGAGTAGCCCTGCTCGTCAATCACCCCGCGCATCTCGGCGACCACCTTCTCATTGAAGCGCTCGCGAAAGGCGGCCATAAATAAGAAGCGTGATTTCGACAGCAGATAGCCATTGCCCTCTTTGCGCCACTGCGGGTCGAGGAACAGGGTACACAGCTCGCTGCTGCCGGTATGATCGTTGCTGAGAAACAGCGTCGGCAGCGCCTGATAGACGTTGAGCTCCTTCGAGGCATGGACCTGGGTGCCGACCCGGTAGTTATACCAGGGATCGTTGAGCCCCACCGCCACCTCGATCGCGCAGATGCCCACCACCGCGCCGCTTTCGCTCTCCTCCAGCACAAAGACATAGCCCTGCTCGCTTTTCGGTAGCTCGCCGCGCCAGGTCTGCTGCGAGCGGGCGATCCGCGCCGCGAGGGTCGCTTCATCCACCGGCAGCGAGGTCAGCCCGCCGCCGGTCTCCGCTGCCAGCTTCAGCAGCCCGGGCAAATCGCCCGGCTCCACCGGTCGAATAACCATCATGATGAGACTCCTGCCACGAAACGCGCGCAGGCCCGCTCGACGCGATCCAGCCCGCTGTTCACCTCTTCTTCACTGACGTTCAGCGCCGGCGCGAAACGCACCACGTTGGCGCCGGCGATCAGAATCATCACCCCCTCTTCCGCCGCCAGGTTACTGAGGGTTTTCGCCTTCCCGGCCCAGGCGTCGTTTAGCACGCAGCCGAGCAGCAGTCCCAGGCCGCGGATCTCCTTGAACAGGCCATAGCGGGCGTTAATTGCCTGCAGGCGTTCACAAAACCACTGATGGCGCTGTCTGACGCCGGAGAGCACTTCCGGGGTGTTGACGATCGACAGCAGTTCGCCGGCCACCGCCCCGGCCAGCGGGTTACCGCCGTAGGTGGTGCCGTGGGTGCCGACGGTCATCACGCTGGCGCAGGCCTCTGTCGCCAGCAGCGCGCCAATAGGGAAACCACCGCCCAGCGCTTTGGCGGTGGTCAGCACATCGGGCGTCACGCCGTAGTGCATATAGGCATACAGCTCGCCGGTGCGCCCGACCCCGGTCTGCACTTCATCGAAAATCAGCAGGGCGTTGTGCTGGTCGCAAAGCTGACGCAGGCCGCGTAAAAACTCGACGCTGGCCGGCACTACGCCCCCTTCGCCCTGCACCGGCTCGACGATCACCGCGCAGGTCTGGTCATTGATTAAGGCCTTTGCCGACTCGAGATCGTTAAATACGGCATGCTGGATCTGCGGCGGCAGCGGGGCGAAATCCCGGGAATAGGCCGGCTGACCGCCCGCCGAGACGGTGAACAGCGTCCGCCCGTGGAAAGCGTTCTGAAAGGCGACGATGCCACTTTTCTCGCTGCCAAAGCGATCGTGGGCATATTTACGCGCCAGCTTGAGCGCTGCCTCATTGGCCTCGGCGCCGGAATTACAGAAGAAGACCCGGTCGGCGAAGGTAGCATCGATAAGCATTTTGGCCAGACGCAGGATCGGCTCATTGGTGTAGCCGTTGCCGGTATGCCAGAACTTGCCGGCCTGGTCGGTCAGGGCTTGCACCAGACGCGGATGGGCATGCCCCAGCGCGTTCACGGCGATGCCGCCGGCAAAATCGATATACTCTTTGCCCTGCTGATCCCACAGCCGTGACCCGGCGCCCCGCACCGGAATAAACGCCGCTGGCGCGTAGACCGGCATCATCCATTCATCAAAGTGGTTACGCGTAATTGACTGAGACATATCGACCTCTTCCGGTAAATTAAAAGTAGCAATAATGTTAATAAATATGAGTTATTACGCTGTAAATGTAGATTGCACGGTTCGTGCCAGCCAGCGATAAAAATGCATAAATCGGATGAGATAACGCAGAATCAATGAGTTACAGCCGAACGCTATTCACATAAAATGCATATTTAGTGAATAAGTATCCGACAAAGGGGGATAAACAGTGTTTAAAGAAGATAAATTATGCAACGGTAAGATATAATTCTGTAATTGTGATCCTCTGCGAAATTTATCGTAGCTATTTGCCCTTTTTTGGCGCGGCATGCCCGCAAAAGGGGCACCCACGGCACGCTCATGCGCAGCGATTGGCAGAATGACGCATCCGGTGGCAGCCAGCCTGGCGAATTTCTGCTACCATCCCTGCACTATTCACCTTGCACAGTGGCAGCGACTATGAAATTCGTCTCTTTTAATATCAACGGCCTGCGTGCCCGCCCACACCAACTGGCCGCCATCGTCGAAAAACACCAGCCGGACGTGATTGGCCTGCAGGAAACCAAAGTTCACGACGACATGTTCCCTCTCGAAGAGGTCGCCAGGCTCGGCTATAACGTCTTTTATCACGGGCAGAAAGGCCATTATGGCGTCGCGCTGCTGACCAAAGAGACGCCGATTGCCGTCCGCCGCGGTTTCCCGGACGATGGCGAAGAGGCTCAGCGCCGCATCATTATGGCGGAGATCCCGTCGCCCTTCGGCAACGTCACAGTGATTAACGGCTATTTCCCGCAGGGTGAAAGCCGCGATCATGAAACCAAATTCCCGGCCAAAGCGGCGTTCTATCAGAATCTGCAGAACTATCTGGAGACCGAACTCAACAAAGAGAATCCGGTGCTGATCATGGGCGATATGAACATCAGTCCTACCGATCTGGACATCGGTATCGGTGAAGAGAACCGCAAACGCTGGCTGCGCACCGGCAAATGTTCCTTCCTGCCGGAAGAACGGGAATGGATGGACCGCCTGCTGGGCTGGGGCCTGGTGGATACCTGGCGTCAGGCTAACCCCGACAATCATGAGCATTTCTCGTGGTTTGATTACCGCTCCAAAGGCTTCGACGATAACCGTGGGCTGCGCATCGATCTGCTGCTGGCCAGCCAGCCTCTGGCGCAGCGCTGCGTGGAAACCGGGATCGATTACGAGATCCGCGGGATGGAAAAACCGTCCGACCACGCGCCGGTGTGGGCCACCTTCCGGCCATAATTCACGCCCTTCTCTCGCCTCCCGCTGTGCGGGGGGCAGAATTTCCTGAGCAAAATCAACAAAGCGACGGTAAACCATTGTGACGGTCGTCGGAACAGGATACTGTCGCGCGCACTTTTTGATGTCCACCGCGTCCAGACTGTACAGGAGCACCTCTCATGCAAAAGAAGCCGTCATCCGGCCATTGGTAAAGGGCTGGGACTTCTCGCGCTGGTGGCCACGCTGGCCGTTATCAGCCACCGCGTCGGTCTCCACGATCTGCTGACTCACCTGCATCTGCTTCAGGACACCCTCCGCCATCAGGGCGCCTGGGGATATCTGGTCTATGCTGCGCTGTTTATCATTGCCACCCTGTGTCTGATCCCCGGCAGCCTGCTGGTGATCGCCGGCGGGATGCTCTTCGGCCCGCTAACAGGCTCCTTGCTCTCGTTTGCCGCCGCCACCCTCGCCTCTTCGCTGTCGTTTTTAATCGCCCGCTGGCTTGGGCGCGATCTGCTGCAGCGCTATGTGGGCCATACCACCGTCTTTCAGGCGATTGAGCGCGGTATCGCCCACAGCGGCTGCGATTTCCTGATCCTCACCCGCCTGGTGCCGCTCTTTCCCTACAATATTCAGAATTACGCCTACGGCCTGACGGCGATCCGCTTCTGGCCCTTTACCCTGATCTCGGCCGTGACCACCCTGCCGGGTCTGGTCATCTATTCGGTGATGGCCAGCGAACTGGCCCGCGAGGGGGTGACCCTCGCCTTCGCGCTCAAACTGAGCCTCGCCGGCGGGCTGCTGTTTGCCCTGGTGCAGATAGGTAAACGGTTTGCCCGCGCCCGTCGCGTGGCGGCGTGCAGTGAGGAGGTGCGCCATGACCCAACCTGATCGCCGTCACCTCCGCCGCGCCCGGCTGGCCCTTGCCGTCGTGGTCGCCGCCGCTCTGGCCGCCTGGCTGTGGTTCCCTGGCGGGCGTACCTTTCTGCAGCAGAGTCTGACGGCGTTAGCCTCCCTGGATCCGCAGCAGGTCAGAGGGTTTATCGCCGCCTGGGGGCCGCAGGCCGCGCTGGTCTCATTTGCGCTGATGATCCTCCAGGCGATCGTCGCTCCGCTGCCGGCTTTCCTGATTACCCTGGCGAACGCCGCCCTGTTCGGCGCCTTCTGGGGCGGGGCGCTGTCGTGGTTCAGCGCCATGGCTGGGGCAGGGCTTTGCTTCTGCATCGCCAGAGCGCTGGGGCGCGAAGTGGTGGAGAAACTCACCGGCCGCGCGGTGCTGCGCAGTGCCGACGGCTATTTCACCCGCTTTGGCCCGCAGACGATCCTGGTCTGCCGCCTGCTGCCGTTTGTCCCGTTTGACCCGGTCAGCTATGCCGCCGGACTAACCTCGCTGCGCTTCTGGCCCTTTATGCTGGCCACCGGCGTGGGCCAGCTCCCGGCGACTATCGTCTATTCCTGGGCCGGGAGTCTGCTCACCGGGGGCACCTTCTGGCTGGCCACCGGGCTTTCGCTGCTTTTTGCCCTGGCGGTGGTCATCTCTATCGCCAAAAATATTTACCGTGAACGTCATAAGAGATCGTCGCCATGAGCTTACCCCCGCTGGATTCTGTCCCCCTGATCCTTCGTCCGCAGGCCTGGCTGCACCGCCGGCATTACGGCCAGGTGCTGAGCCCCATTCGCTGGTGGGGTCGGATCCCGTGGCTGTTTTACCTGGTTTCGCTGTTCGTGGGCTATATTGAACGCCGCCGCTCGCCGCTGGATCCGGTGCTGCGCTCGCTGGTCAGCGCCCGCATCGCCCAGCTGTGCCACTGCGAATTCTGTATCGATATCACCAGCATGACCCTCGCGGCGCGGAGCGGGAGCCAGGACAAGCTGCTGGCGGTCGCCGACTGGCGCAGCAGTACGCTGTTCAGCGAAAAAGAGCGCCTGGCGCTGGCCTATGCCGAAGCCGCCACCCAGACGCCGCCGGCGGTGGATGATGCCCTGCGTAGCGCGATGGCCGCGCATTTTGACGCCCGGGCGCTCACCGAGCTGACCGCCCTGATCGGCCTGCAAAATTTATCAGCGCGGTTCAATGCCGCGATGGCGATCCCGGCTCAGGGGTTGTGCCAGATACCCACCTCTTCCTCGCAGAATAAGGAGTAACGATGCGCCGTTTGCGTGATTACAGCCTCTGTCTGTGCCTGCTGCTGCTCTGGCCGCTGGCGGTTAATGCCGACGACAGCTGGCGGCAGATTCAGACGGAAGCCCGCGGACAGACCGTCTGGTTTAACGCCTGGGGCGGCGATCCGGCCGTCAATCGCTATCTGGCGTGGGTCAGCGAAGAGGTCAAACGCTATTACGCAATCGACCTGCGTATTGTGCCTGTCGCCGACGCCGCCGACGCAGTGAAACGCATCCAGACCGAGGCGCAGGCCGGTCGTCGCCAGGGCGGGTCAGTGGATCTGCTGTGGATCAACGGCGAAAACTTTCGCACGCTTAAGCAGGCCAACCTGCTGCTCACCGGCTGGGCCGAATCGCTGCCCAACTGGCGCTATGTCGATCTGCAAAAGTCGGTACGGGAAGATTTTTCAGTCGCCACCGAGGGCGCGGAGTCGCCGTGGGGCAGCGCCCAGCTGACGTTTATCGCCCGCCGCGGACAAACGCCGCAGCCGCCCACCAGCCCGCAGGCGCTGCTGGCCTTCGCCAGAGCCCATCCGGGCAGCGTAACCTACCCGCGGCCGCCGGACTTCACCGGTACCGCCCTGCTGGAGCAACTGCTGATCGCGCTCACCGACCAGCCAGCCGCCCTGCGCCAGCCGCCGCAGCCGGCGACCTTCGCGGCGGTCACCGCCCCGCTGTGGCGCTATCTCGATGCGCTGCACCCGGCCCTGTGGCGGGCGGGCAAGGATTTCCCGGCGTCGCCGGCGCGGATGGACGCCATGCTCAACCAGGGCACCCTCCGCCTGTCGCTGACGTTTAACCCGCTGCACGCCCGGCAGAAAGCCGCCAGCGGCGAATTACCGACGGACAGCTACAGCTTCGGCTTTACCGTGGGGACCCTCGGCAACGTCCATTTCGTTACCATCCCGGCTAACGCCCGCGCTGTCGCTGGCGCCAAAGTAGTGGCCAATTTCCTGCTCTCCCCTGAGGCGCAATTGCGCAAGGCCGATGCCGCCGTCTGGGGCGATCCGAGCGTACTGGATCCGCAGCGTCTGCCTGACGGCCAGCGCCAGGCGCTGGCGGCAGCCCTGCCGCAGGATCTGCCGCCGGTGCTTGCTGAGCCTCACGCGGCATGGGTTGACGCGCTGGAGCAGGAATGGCTGCGCCGCTACGGTACCCACTGATCCTGCTGGCCTGGGGGGCGATGGCGGCGATCTATCTGCCGCTGCTCCCCGCCGCCGGGGAACTGGTGGGCGCTGCGCGCTCCCCGGCCCACTGGCGGGCGCTGTTCGCCGACCCGCAGCTGAGCCAGGCGCTGGCCGCCACGCTCGTCTCCACGCTGTTGTCCGTCGGCGGCGCGCTGCTGATCGCCCTGACCATCGTCGCCGCCCTCTGGCCTTCGGCCCGCTGGCGGCGGCTGGCTTCCCGTCTGCCGCTGCTGCTGGCGGTGCCCCATCTCGCCCTGGCGACGGCGGCGCTGCTGCTGTTCGCCGAAGGGGGCTGGCTCTGGCAGCAGTTGCCGTTTCTGACGCCGCCGGTCGACCGGTACGGCATTGGGCTTGGCCTGACGATGGCCCTGAAAGAGAGCGCCTTTGTGCTGTGGGTGCTCTATGGCCTGCTGGGAGAGAAACGCCTCGCCGACCAGGCGACCGCCCTGAAGAGCCTCGGCTACGGCCGCTGGCAGTGCCTGCGTTGGCTGGTGCTGCCCGCCCTGCTGCCCGCCCTCGGCATGGTGCTGCTGGCCACCACCGCCTGGAGCCTGTCGGCGGTAGACGTCGCCCTGGTGCTGGGGCCCGGCAATCCGCCCACCCTCGCCGTGCTGGCGTGGCAATGGTTAAGCCAGGGCGATGAGCTGCAGCAGGCCAAAGGGGCGCTGGCCAGCCTGCTGCTGATGGCGATCCTCGGCGGGCTGGCGCTGGTCGCCTGGGGCGTATGGCGGCTACAGCGCCAGTACCACCCCGATCTGCGCGGTGTTCGTCACCCGCATCCTCATGCCCTGCCCGGCCGCCTGCTGGCGGCGCTGCTGCCGCTGAGCGGTCTGCTGGGCGCGCTATTGCTGGCGGGGCTGGCGCGCTCGGCGCCGCCGCAGATGGATGCCCTCGGCAACAGCCTTGGGCTGGCGCTGGCGGCCTGCGCCCTCGGCGCGGCTGTCTGCCTGCTGTGGCTGGCCTGCGGCCCGGCGCGAGGCGATGGCTGGGTCTGGCTACCGCTGGTCCTGCCGGCCCTGCCGCTGGCCGACGGCCAGTACCGGTTGGCGCTGTATGCCTGGCTTGACGGTGACTGGTGGACCGTCCTGTGGGGCCATCTGCTGTGGGTGGTGCCCTGGATGCTGTTTATTTTGCGCCCGGCCTGGCGCCAGCGCGATCCGCGGCTGACGGTTGTCGCCCGCACGCTCGGCTGGGGATCCACGCGTATTTTCTGGTTGCTGACCCTGCCTTCGCTAACTCGCCCACTGCTGACCGCCCTGGCGGTGGGCTTCTCAGTGAGCATCGCGCAGTATCTGCCAACGCTATGGCTGGGGGCTGGCCGAATTCCGACGCTCACCAGCCAGGCGGTGGCGCTCAGCAGCGGCGGCGAGGCGCAGACGCTCGCCGCTCAGGCGCTGTGGCAATTACTGCTGCCGGCGGTATGCTTTACCCTGACGGCTCTGCTGGCCTGGCTGGCAGGCCGCTATCGACGAGGACTTCGCTAGTGCTAACCGTAAACCATCTGACTCTGAGCGTGAGACGCCAGCCGCTGCTGCGGGAGGTCGCCTTTTCGGTAGCCCCGGGGGAGGTGCTGACGCTGATGGGCCCCTCCGGTAGCGGGAAATCAACGCTGTTTGCCTGGATGATTGGCGCCCTGTCCGGCGATTTTCGCGCCCGAGGCGAACTGTGGCTCAACGAACGGCGTTGCGATACGCTGCCGACAGAGCAGCGGCGCATCGGCATTCTGTTTCAGGACCCGTTACTGTTCGACCATTTCAGCGTCGGGCAAAATTTACAGCTGGCGCTGCCGGAGAACGTGCGCGGCGAGGCGCGAAAAACCGCGGTGGAGGAAGCGCTTAGCCGCGCCGGGCTGGCGGGCTTCGCCCCGCGCGATCCGGCCACGCTCTCCGGCGGGCAGCGGGCGCGGGTGAGCCTGCTGCGCGCCCTGCTGGCGCGCCCCGAGGCATTGCTGCTTGATGAGCCCTTCAGCCGCCTGGATGCCAGCCTGCGCGCCGGGTTCCGCCGCTGGGTCTTTGAAGAACTGGCCCGCCAGGCCATTCCGGCGATCCTGGTGACCCACGATCGCGAGGACTGCCCGCCGACGGGGCGCTGCCTGGCGATGGAGCGCTGGCAATGAAGGACAATAGCGTGCAAACCTGCGTTACCGCAAAGAAATCGGCGCCTGGCGAGTGGAGAATACGCCCTCCACTTTTTACCGTCGGGCATTTCGATGAAACGTGTTTCTCAATTGACCGCACTCGCCCTGCTCATGGGGCTTGCTGCTTCCACTACCTGCGCCGCTGAAACCATGCCAGCGCTCACTCTCTCCCACCTGCAACAGCAGCACGGCGTGGCCATCGACACCCGGCTCAGCGCTTATTACAACGGCTGGCCGCAGCGCGCCAACGGCCCGGAAGGCCATGAGCCGCAGGCCCTCAATCTTTCCGCCCGCTGGCTCGGCGCCATGAGCGACGATCAGCTCCGCGCCTGGGCTAAGCAGCACCAGCTCCAGTCCGATACCCCCATCGCGCTGTACGGCAGCCCGGAGGATAACGTCAGCGTCGCGGCGCGGCTGAAACAAACGGGTTTCACCCGGCTCAGCACCCTGAGCGATGCGCTGAGCCAGACCGACCGTCTGCAAAAGCTGCCGCACTTTGAACAGCTGGTCTACCCCCAGTGGCTGCACGACCTACAGCAAGTGAAAGCGGTCGCCGCCGCCCCGGCAGGCGACTGGAAAGTGTTTGAAGCCGCCTGGGGAGCGCCGAAGCTCTATCTGCTGAGCCATATCCCTGGCGCGGGCTATATCGATACCAATGAGGTGGAGAGCGAACCGCTGTGGAATAAAGTGTCCGACGCGCAGCTGAAGGCGATGCTGGCGAAGCACGGCATCCGGCATGACACCACGGTGATCCTCTATGGTCGCGACGTCTACGCCGCAGCGCGGGTGGCGCAGATCATGCTGTACGCCGGGGTCAAAGACGTGCGCCTGCTTGACGGCGGCTGGCAGACCTGGTCCGACGCCGGGCTGCCGGTAGAGCGCGGTATGCCGCCGGCGCAGCAGCCGGCGCCTGATTTCGGCGCGCCGATCCCCGGCCAGCCGCAGCTGATGCTGGATACCGAACAAGCCCGCGGGCTGCTGCATCGTCAGGACGCCTCGCTGGTCAGCGTCCGCTCATGGCCGGAGTTTATCGGCACCACCAGCGGCTACAGCTATATCAAGCCGAAGGGCGACATCGCTGGCGCCCGCTGGGGCCACGCCGGGAGCGACTCCACGCACATGGAGGATTTCCATAACCCGGACGGCACCATGCGCAGCGCCGACGATATCGCTGCCCTGTGGCGCCAGTGGAACATTCTGCCGAGCCAGCAAGTGGCGTTCTATTGCGGGACCGGCTGGCGGGCCTCGGAAACCTTTATGTATGCCCGCGCCATGGGCTGGCCGCACGTCGCGGTGTACGACGGCGGCTGGTACGAATGGAGCAGCAACCCGCACAATCCGGTGGCCCGCGGAGAGCGCGGCCCGGAAAGCAGTCAGTAACTCGCCCCGCCTCAGCGCGTCGCCCTTTGTCGGCGACGCGCGATACCCCGTTTACGCTGTGGTCGTTACCCGCTTTAAGGTCTGGTAGCCACTGCAGATGCGCGTCGCCGTCGTCAGCCAGCACAGCGCGCCAAACAGCCACGCCAGCCAGGCGAAATGCGCCGGAAACAGGCAGCCGAGGATAAACAACAGGATGGTCTCCGTCCCCTCCGTCAGTCCCCCGAGATAGTACAGCGATTTATGGGCGTAGCCGGGATTGGCGATCTGGTGCCTGGCCGCCAGGGCGGCAAAAGCGAGAAAGCTGCTGCCGGTGCCGATAAAGGCAAACAGCAGCCAGCCGCCCGCCAGGGCATTGTTCAGCGGATCCGCCAGAATAAAGCCGAACGGCACCAGGGCGTAAAAGAGAAAATCCAGCGCAATATCGAGAAAGCCGCCCGCGTCCGTGAGACCGCGCCGCCGCGCCAGAGCGCCGTCCAGGCCATCCAGCAGGCGGTTAAGGAGAATGGCCGCCAGCGCCGCGCCATACCACCCCAGCGCCAGAAAGGGCAGAGCCAGCACGCCGATGGAAAAACCGACCAGCGTCAGCCCGTCCGGTGAGATGCCGGGGCGGTCAAGGGCGCCGGCGACAGCGTTTAGCAGGGGTTTAAGGCGCGGATGCAGGTGGCTATCAAGCACGAAGGTCTCCAGCAGGGTTGGCGGTTGTCAGTTACGGTCTATGGCGGTGATAATAGGCCATATTCGTCTTATTAACCTTGATGCTTATGCTAAAAATGATTGATGTTGTCGCCGCCATTATTGAACAGGATGGCCAGATTCTGCTGGCGCAGCGTCCGCCCCACGCCGACCAGCCGGGGATGTGGGAGTTCGCCGGCGGCAAAGTGGAGCCGGGTGAAAGCCAGCCGCTGGCGCTGGCCCGCGAACTGCAGGAGGAGATGGGCATCATCGCCCGCCCGGCTTGCTATATCGCTAGCCATCAGCGGGAGGTCTCCGGCCGCCGGATCCATCTTCACGCCTGGTGGGTGCCGCACTTTCAGGGCACGCCGCTGGCCCACTATCACACTCAGCTGCGCTGGTGCCTTCCCACAGAAGCGCTGGCCCTCGATCTCGCCCCGGCCGATATTCCTCTGCTGCACGCCTTTATCGCCCAGCGCCCCACCCTTTCCGTCCGCTGATCCGCCCGCCGCCTCGTCATCGCTTTTAGTTATGACGAGCGGGCAATTATAAATTTTGTTGTCGGCTCAATTTTTCCTTGCTTGCCTAAGGATTAGCGGTGTTATAGTCGGAAAATCGGTTTTTTCAAGGACCGAATCATAATAAATACATGCAACCACAACCATAAGGGGAACTGATATCTATGGATCAGACGTGCACTCTGGAAGGCTTTCTCACCCGCGTTCAACAGCGCGATCCTCATCAAACCGAATTTGCTCAAGCCGTCCGGGAGGTGATGACCACCCTGTGGCCTTTCCTTGAGGAAAATCCGCGCTATCGTCAGCTTGCTTTGCTGGAACGTCTGGTGGAACCGGAGCGCGTGATCCAGTTCCGCGTGGTGTGGGTGGACGACCGCAATCAGGTCCAGGTCAACCGCGCGTGGCGCGTGCAGTTCAACTCGGCCATCGGCCCGTATAAAGGCGGGATGCGTTTTCACCCGTCGGTTAACCTGTCGATTCTCAAATTCCTTGGCTTCGAGCAGACCTTCAAAAACGCCCTGACCACTCTGCCGATGGGCGGCGGGAAAGGCGGCAGCGATTTCGATCCTAAAGGCAAGAGCGATGGCGAAGTGATGCGTTTCTGCCAGGCGCTGATGACCGAACTCTATCGCCACCTTGGCCCGGATACCGACGTACCGGCGGGCGATATCGGCGTCGGCGGTCGCGAAGTCGGCTTTATGGCCGGAATGATGCGCAAGCTCTCCAACAACAGCGCCTGCGTCTTCACTGGTAAAGGACTCTCCTTTGGCGGCAGCTTGATCCGTCCGGAAGCCACTGGTTACGGCCTGATCTACTTCACCGAAGCGATGCTCAAACGTCACGGCCTCGGCTTCGAAGGCGCTCGCGTGGCGGTCTCCGGCTCCGGCAACGTCGCGCAATACGCCATTGAGAAAGCGATGGAGCTTGGCGCGCGGGTGGTGACGGCCTCCGACTCCAACGGCACCGTCGTTGACGAAGCGGGCTTCACCAAAGAAAAACTGGCCCGCCTGATCGACATTAAAGAGCGTGCCCACGGCCGCGTGGCCGATTACGCCCGCGAATTTGGCCTCACCTATCTTGAAGGCCAGCAGCCGTGGTCAGTGCCGGTGGATATTGCCCTGCCTTGCGCGACCCAGAACGAACTGGACGTCGATGCCGCCCGCCAGCTGATTGCCAATGGCGTCAAGGCCGTGGCGGAAGGCGCCAACATGCCGACCACCATCGCCGCAACCGACCTGTTTCTGGAAGCTGGCGTGCTGTTTGCCCCGGGCAAAGCGGCCAACGCCGGCGGCGTGGCGACTTCCGGTCTGGAGATGGCGCAGAACGCCGCGCGCATGGGCTGGAAAGCGGAAAAAGTGGATGCCCGTCTGCATCACATCATGCTGGATATCCACCACGCTTGCGTGCAGTACGGCGGCGAAGCGAAGCAGACCAACTACGTGCGCGGCGCGAATATCGCCGGTTTCGTGAAGGTTGCGGATGCCATGCTGGCCCAGGGCGTGATTTAACCTCCCCTAACTCCATCCCGGCGGCAGCCCGCCGGGATGCGTCTCACGACGTCATCGTGATCACAACTTTCCCCAGATGCTGACCACTGTCCAGACAGGCATGGGCCTCGGCAATCTCCGCCATCGGGTAGCTGGCGTAGATCAGCGGCTTGCATTTCCCTGCCTCAAGCAGCGGCCAGACGTGGCGGCGCAGCGCCTCGGCAATCTGTTGTTTCTCCGCCGCCGTCCGGCCGCGCATGGTCGAGCCGGTGACGGTGGCTCGCTTGAGCATCAGAGTCTGAATATCAACCTCATGAGCGATTCGCCCGCCCATAAAGCCGATGATGACCAGTCGTCCATCCTTTTTCAGTAGCCCAAGGTTGCGGTTAAAGTAAGGGCCGCCAACAATATCCAGAATGACGTCCACCCCTTCATCGTTGGTCAGCTGGCCGATTTTCTCGGCAAAATCATCGGTTTTGTAGTTAATCGCCGTAGCATAGGGACGTAGCGCAGCAATTTTTTCGTCCTGGCCGACGGTGGCATAGACGGTCATCCCCAGCGCGTGGCACAGCAGGACCGCGGTGGTGCCAATCCCGCTGGCGCCGCCGTGGACCAGAATGCTTTCGCCAGGCTGCAGCTTACCCAGCTGGAAGACGTTCGCCCAGACGGTGAAGAAGGTTTCCGGAATGGCGGCCGCTTCGCTAAAGCTGAGGCCCGCCGGGATCGGCAACGTCTGGCCTGCCGGCACGGCGCAGTATTCGGCATAGCCGCCGCCGTTGGTCAGCGCGCAAACGCGATCGCCGGGCGTAAACGCTGTGACCTGCGCGCCGACCTTAACAACCACACCCGCCACCTCGAGGCCGGGCACGGGGGTGGCGCCCTCAGGCATGGGATACAGACCCTGGCGCTGCAGAATATCCGGCCGGTTGACGCCCGCCGCCTTCACCTCAATGAGCACCTCATGCTCCCCGATGGTGGGGATCTCCCCTTCGCGGATCTGCAATACCTCCGGGCCGCCCGGTTGGCTGATAGCAATATATTTCACGGATCCTCCTTATCGCCTGTGAGAGAAATGGGGCATCGGCATCAGGAAAAGCGCAGCGGGCATCCCCTGCTCAGGGGCCCCGCGTCCAGGCTCTTCCCGGCTGTTTAGTGTAGACCATTGGCCTGACTGGCGGAGAAGCGGTGGCCGCGGGGTAACGCATCCTCGCGACCACCGGCGGGTTACTGCGGCGGCGGCGCGGTATCGTCTGCCGCTTTTTTGCCTTTCGGCTTCCCTTTACCTTTGCTGAACGACTTCTTCGCCCCGCCCGGCGCCACCAGGCCGCGGAACTGACGCACCGGCGTGCTGCGCGCCTGATCGATCAGTTGATACAGCGTCCCCACCAGCGGCTGCATAAAGTCCTGATAGCGGCACTGTTTCTCGCTGATCTGCGTCAACACCGACTCCCAGTGGGCGGTCATGTCCGGTCGCCCGGCCATCTCCGGCAGGGAATGAATGAGCGCCCTGCCGGCCTCCGAAGAGTGGATATAGCGCCCCTTTTTGCTCAGGAAACCACGCTTGAACAGCAGCTCGATAATCCCTGCGCGGGTCGCTTCCGTGCCGAGGCCGTCGGTGGCGCGGAGGATCTTCTTCAGATCTTTATCCTGCACGAAGCGGGCAATCCCGGTCATCGCCGACAGCAGCGTGGCGTCGGTAAAGTGGCGCGGCGGCTGGGTCTGACGCTCCACCACCTCGCCCCTCTCGCACAGCAGTTCATCGCCTTTGGCCACCACCGGCAGCGGCGTGCCGTCGTTCTCTTCATCGCGCTCTTTGCTGCCAAGCAGCGTCCGCCAGCCCGCCTCGGCCAGAAAACGCGCCTTGGCGACAAACTTGCCGTTGGCGATCTCAAGATCAATCTGGCATTTGCGGAACACTGCGTCAGGGCAGAACTGCATCAGATACTGGCGGGCGATCAGGGTGTACACCTTCGCTTCGTTATCGGTGAGCTTCACCTGGCTGCTGCGGGCGGTTGGGATAATCGCATGGTGCGCGTCGACCTTTTTATCATCCCAGCAGCGGTTGCGGATCTCCGGATCCACTACCGGCTGCGGCAGCAGGTCCGCCGCATGGACGGCAATCGCATTCAACACCGCATGGCGGCCAGCGAAGTGCTCTTCCGGCAGATAGCGGCTGTCCGAACGCGGATAGGTGATGAGTTTGTGGGTTTCGTACAGCTTCTGGCAGATATCCAGCACGTTCTGCGCGCTGAAGCCGAAACGTTTGGCCGCCTCAATCTGCAGCGCCGACAGCGAGAACGGCAGCGGCGCGGGTTCGGAATCGCGCTTATCGTTATAGCCGGTCACGATTGCCGGCTGGCCTTCGATGCGCTTAACCACATGCTCGGCCAGCGGACGATGCAGCAGACGCCCTTCTTCATCCTGGTAAGGTTCGCAGGCTTCGCTCGGCACCCAGGTGGCGACAAAACGCTCCTCCTGCGGCGTGACGATATGCGCCTTCACGTCGAAGAAATCTTTGGCGACGAAATTTTCAATCTCTTCATCGCGACGGACCACCAGGCCAAGTACCGGGGTCTGCACCCGCCCCACCGAGAGCACCCCCTGATAGCCGGCGTTGCGCCCCAGCAGGGTGTAGGCGCGGGTCATATTGATGCCGTACAGCCAGTCGGCGCGGGCCCGCGCCAGCGCCGACACGCAGAGCGGCACGAACTCGCTGTTGGCGCGCAGACGGTTGATCGCCCGCTCCACCGCCTGCGGGTTGAGATCGTTAATCAGACAGCGCTGCACCTGCTGACGCTTCTCTGGCGCCAGCTGCAGGTAGTCGAGTACTTCGTCCACCAGCAGCTGCCCTTCTCTGTCCGGGTCGCCGGCGTGGATAACCTCCTCGGCGTCGCCGAGCAGGCGCTTGATGACATTCAGCTGTTTGGTGACCGAGGGCTTTGGCTGCAGCTGCCATTTCTCCGGCACAATCGGCAGATCGTTGAGATTCCACCGGGCATAGCGGCTGTCGTAGATGTCCGGCTGCGCCTGCTCCAGCAGGTGGCCGATACACCAGGTGACCACCTGCCCGTTGCCGCACTCAATATAGCCATCGCCTTTGCGGTGCGGTTTAGGCAACACATCGGCGATAGCCCGACCGAGACTCGGTTTTTCTGCAATAAACAACCGCATCGAATCAACGGATCTCGATCATGGGTCGCCCGCCGCGGGCGGTCACCAGCTCGCCGATGGCGGCCAGCTTAATGCCGAACTCCGCCGCGGCGGCCTGAACTTCCGCCTCCGCCTCCGGGGTCACCGCCAGCAGCAGACCGCCGGAGGTCTGCGGATCGCACAGCAGATCCCGCCACTCCGTCGGCATCTCGCCCATGAGATGGCCGTAGCTGGCAAAGTTGCGCCCGGTGCCGCCCGGCACCGCGCCGGCGGCGATATAGTCCTCCACCCCCGGCAGTTTCGGGATATCGGCATAGCGCAGCTGCGCCTGCACGCCGGCCCCGCGGCACACCTCGCTGAGGTGGCCGAGCAGGCCAAAGCCGGTGACGTCGGTCATCGCCTTCACCCCGTCGATGGCGGCAAACGCGGCGCCGGCGAGGTTCATCTGGCACATGGTCTCCGTCGCTAACCCTTGATGCTCTGGCTTGAGCAGCGATTTTTTCTCTGCAGTGGTCAGTACGCCGATCCCCAGCGGTTTGGTGAGATACAGTTTGCAGCCCGCCTGGGCGGTGCTGTTTTTCTTGATGCGCTCGGTGGGCACCACGCCGGTGACCGCCAGACCGAAGATCGGCTCCGGGGCGTCAATGGAGTGGCCGCCCGCCAGCGCGATCCCCGCCTGCTGGCAGGCAAAGCGCCCGCCCTCCACCACTTCGCGAGCGATTTCCGGCGCCAGGGTGTTGATCGGCCAGCCGAGGATGGCAATCGCCATAATCGGTTTCCCGCCCATAGCGAAAATATCGCTGATGGCGTTGGTGGCGGCGATGCGGCCAAAGTCGAACGGGTTATCGACAATCGGCATAAAGAAATCGGTGGTGCTGACGATCGAGGTGCCATTACCGAGATCGTAAACGGCGGCATCATCGCTGGTTTCGTTGCCGACAAGCAGGTTTGGGTCGACAAACTTCGCCTGCTCGCTATGCAGGATAGTTTCCAGCACTTTCGGGGAAATTTTACAACCACAACCGGCTCCGTGGCTGTATTGCGTTAAACGAATGGCTTGCTCGCTCATGGACATCTCCTGTCATTGCAATCCCGCTATGTTAGCGCCCAAACGCCAGGGTGGTAAGTACGACAGTCTGAAATCGCGTATGGTTGCTCATTAAGCAGACAAAAAGCCGTTTTTGCGAGACGCGACAATTTTTTCCCGACCATTTTCACTTTTACTTAAAGATGACAGAAATGTGACAGCACAGGACTGTCTTCTCTGGAATGATTATGACGTAAGGAAATTCTAATGAAAAAGCGTGTTCTTGCCCTTTGCCTGGCCAGTTTCTTCTCCGTTAACGCCTTTGCTCTGGTTCCCCCCGGGAACGATGTCACCACCAAGCCCGATCTCTACTATCTGACCAATGCCCAGGCCATCGACAGCCTGGCGCTGTTGCCACCACCGCCGGCGGTGGGCAGTATCGCATTTTTAAACGATCAGGCGATGTATGAGCAAGGACGTCTGCTGCGCAATACCGAGCGCGGGAAGCTGGCGGCAGAGGATGCCAACCTCAGCGCGGGCGGCGTGGCCAACGCCTTCTCCAGCGCCTTTGGTTCGCCGATTACCGAGAAAGACGCGCCGCAGCTTCACAAACTGCTGACCAATATGATTGAAGACGCCGGCGACCTGGCGACCCGCAGCGCGAAAGAGAAATACATGCGCATTCGCCCGTTTGCGTTCTATGGCGTCTCCACCTGCAACACCACCGAACAGGACAAGCTGGCGAAAAACGGCTCTTACCCCTCCGGGCATACTTCTATCGGCTGGGCCACCGCCCTGGTGCTGGCGGAGATCAACCCGCAGCGGCAAAACGAAATTTTGAAGCGCGGCTATGAGCTCGGCGAGAGCCGGGTGATCTGCGGCTATCACTGGCAGAGCGATGTCGATGCGGCGCGCATCGTCGGCTCCGCGGTGGTCGCTACGCTGCACACCAACCCGGCCTTCCAGCAGCAGTTGCAGAAAGCCAAAGACGAATTCGCGAAAAGGCAGAAGTAACGTCATCGCCGTTGCATTCCCGGATGCGGCGCCTGGCGCGCCTTGTCCGGGCTACAAAAACCGCGATTGATTCGAATGGTAGGGGTTGTAGGCCGGGTCAGGCGCGAGCCGCCACCCGGCATAGATGCGGCTCCGAGCCTGCTGCCATCGCCCGGCGGCGCTGCGCTTGCGCGGCCAGCCGGACGGTTCCCTCTCCCTCCGGGAGAGGGCCAGGGGGAGGGG
>OGWY01001186.1_pt1 | contig 21076 bp, 9 predicted proteins | sample 1576121 | NCBI WGS metagenome assembly OGWY01 (sample SAMEA3541543, study PRJEB24748) | human gut metagenome | biome: human gut; feature: human-associated habitat; material: faeces | place: China | collected 2012 | reverse complement strand
CCAGCGCCAACGTCCAGTTCTCTTTTGCCATATTCACACCTGAGCCTGCCAGCGAGAGGCCGATCAGAATAATAACCGGCCCGATCACCACCGGCGGAAAAAGCCGCTTGATAAAACCGATTCCTCTCCACCGGACCAACAAGCTCATCAACCCATAGACGGTCCCCACAGCCACCAGGCCGGACATCGTACCGGGCAACCCATACAATTCCGTCGCCTTTATGATAGGCGCCACAAAAGCGAAACTGCTTCCCAGAAAAATAGGAACTTTCCCTTTCGTCACCAAATGAAAGATCAACGTGCCGATACCAGCAGTAAAAAGGGCGGTAGAAGGATCAAGGCCAACCAGCAGAGGAACGAGAACAGTCGCACCAAACGCCACAAAAAGGAACTGAACGCCAACAACCGTTTTCTGAATGGGGTTCAGGGGTTTCATATTATCCATTCGTTCTTTATTTACTTTTTGCAAATATAATATAATCCAGACATCCAGCAATTCAATTCACTCACCTATTTTTTATAATAAGCAGCCGTTCATAATCCACCCCTTACTTTTAACTTAGTGCAACCCGGATAAAAAGTCCCGCCGTAAATTAAAACACGGCGGGACGTCTCTACGTTTTTTCCAGTTTACAATCAAAAAACGACCTTCCCCTACTTGGGACTCTTCAATTCCAGGAATGCAGTCGGCAGGCCTTCCGATTTAACAGCAACCACGCTATTACCCCCGTTCCGTTTGATACGGATCAGGGCACGACCATTATACGCCTGTACTTTACGACTACCGGTCGAAGTTCCTAAATTGCAGATCAGGCTGCCATCTCCGGCAATCTCAAACGTAATCTGCTTTTTGGAGCTGAGACAACGGATGCCGTTTTTATCGATCAGTTGTACCTGTACCAAAGCCGTATCTCCCTCTTCGGAAAGCAAGCTCACTTGGCAAGCGGCTTCTTTATCCCATTTAGCAGTCTGGTATTCCTGACGAATGACATCAGAAACCTCCTTCTTCTCCTTTTTCTTTACACCGACAGCCCGTATTTCGTTCATGCCTTCCTGATAAACACAATTCCAGCGCAACCCGGCAGCCGGGTAATCCTGACTATTACGCCGTTTCACACCCTGGCTCACACCATTGACAAAAAGCTCCACTTCGTCGCAGTTAGAATATACCAAGATTTCCTTGCGGTCATCTTTTCCACCCCAGCGAACCGGCCAGGTATGACCGTAGATATGGATCATCGGCTTCTCCGTCCAGTAAGACTGGAACACATAGTAGCTTTCTTTCGGAGTAAAATCGCGTTCAACCACCCCCTTCTGATTGACATAAGGGACAGGATTGTCGGGACGGACCGGAGTCGAAAAATCTTTAAAAGGCCAGTAGGCTGTACCGGTCAGCCACGGCATCGTCTCCTGCTCTTTCAGATGCCAGTCGATCAGACGGACCACATAACTTTCCGACCAATCGCCATCGCGCGAAGCACGTGGAACGCCACCATACAAGGAAGCATCGCCGGCACGTTCATCACCGCCCTTTCCTGCCTCGATGTTCTTCAGATTATAAAAAGCATCTTCCGAATGACGACGGGCATGGCTGTCACCTCCCCACTCTACATGCAGGAAGTGTTTTACCTTCTGCATCTCCTGTTCTGAGATCGATTTATAATCGGTAAAGACACCCCGATACCAACCAGCCCAGATAGAAGGTGAATAGACATCAACAATATCATTACAAAATTCACACCGGCGGATCGCCGTCATACGTGTGTCGTCTAAACGGTGCGCCATGTCGTGCAACTCTTTCATGAAAGCACGGATCGCACTCTTGTCGAACGTATTGAAATCGTTAGGCCAGTCATTCTCATTACCCAACCCCCAGATGATGACAGCCGGATGATTATGATGCTGGACGATCATATTAGCAAGCATCCGACGGGCTTGTTTTTTGTAGACATCGCCTCCAAGACCGCCCCGACACCAAGGAATTTCTTCCCATACCAGAATGCCCAATTCGTCGCAAAGGTCCAGAATGATTTCAGATTGTTGGTAATGTCCTAAACGGATAAAGTTCACGCCCATATCTTTCATCATCCGCATTTCACGACGCATCATATCTTCCGTCATGGCTTGTGCCACACCAGCGTGATCCTCATGGCGATGCGTACCTCGCAACAGCAAACGTTTGCCGTTCAGGAAGAATGGACCTTTGTCCTTAAACTCCGTATGGCGGAAACCGAAGCGTTCTTCCGTCGTGAAAGTCTGATCCGGTGTCTTTACAGTCAACTCGCAAGTATAGAGTTGTGGCACATCCACGTCCCACAATACCGGATTCTTGATCTTCATCTCTGCTAAAAGCTGGTCACCCAAAGGAAGTATTCCTTCCAGTGTTTTCGAGAAGACTGGTTTACGGTCCACATCGTAAACGGAAACGGTCACATCCGCCTTCCTTATATCTTCCGGATTATAAAACGAAGTTTTCACCTTCAATATACCTTCTTTCAAGTTAGAAGAGAGGGAAGATTCCAAACGAATCTGTTCAAAAGAAACTTCAGGCAGGTACACCAAGTTCAAATACCGGTACAGACCACCATAGATATTGAAATCAGCCAGATCGGATGGTATCATTTCCAGATCACGTGAATTATCGCAACGGATCGACAAAGGTACTTTCCCTTTGAAACGTTCCGCATCTTTACTGCCGAGAAATGCTTTTACCGCATCCGTAATATCGACATTCCAACTGTCATAACCGCCAACATGGCTACCGACATGAGTCGTATAGACATAGACATCCGTCTTCTGTCCCGCCCCGTCGAAATCGAGTACGATCCGCCCGTTCCGATAGGGATTGTCTATCGCCAGCAAAGTTTTATACCATCCCGGACCTTCATAATAATTCACGTCCGGATCAACAGCATCTTCGGCATTAAAACAATGAGGTAACGTAACAGGCTGCCAGATGGGAACCGCCTCCGAACTGCCGGGTGCGGCAGGACGTACAGCCTCCCAGATTCCCCCCAAATCACCTTTCAGATATTCCCAATTGTTCGTCAGCCGAATCTTATTCATAGCAGGCACTTTCGCCACAGCCGACAGAACGGACAAACACAATAAGCATGCAACAAACAAGTACTTCATATTCTAATATTCAATTTAAAATTCAATTATTTTTACAAGAGAGCAGTTCCTTCTTTTTCCAATTTGGCTTTTCGCAACAAGGCTTCCAGATAGTAATAATCCGCATATACGATCGGCACATCCACTTCCGAACCATGAGTCTTGGAACCGGTACTATGCAAAAGCAGGAAACCACAGTCTTTCCCTACACTTGCCCGATAACGGTTCGTCAGGTTTTCCAATATCCTATCAGCCCTATCCACATATCCGGTTCTATTCGTTTCATCATACATACTCAACTCGTAAAGAGCAGAAGCCGTAACGGTGGCCGCCGATACATCACGCGGCTCGTCCGGTATTCCTGGAGCATTATAATCCCAATAAGGAATGTTGTCATCAGTTTTCACTCGTTCCATAATCATGTTTGCTATATGTATGGTATGTTTTAAGAAGTCGGTATCCTGTGTCTCGCGATAGCAGGCAGTGTAGCCGTAGACTGCCCAGGCCTGTCCGCGTGACCATGATGACTCATGGTGTTTTCCTTGATGTGTGCCTTTGCTTTCTACTGTACCGTCGTTGTTATAACTTACTACATGGTAGCAAGTAAAGTCTGGCCGGAAATGGTGTTTCATTGTTGTTTTGGCATGTTTCACAGCTACGTCATAGTATTTGTTGCTTCCTGTAAGTTTGCTGGCGTTGAATAATAGGTCCAAGTTCATCATATTGTCAATGATGACAGGATAATTCCAGTGTCCGAAATTCCAGGAACGGATGCAACCTATCTGCGGATCAAAACGTTCACAAAGATTATCTGCGGTTTCCACCAATACAGCTTGAATGGTGTCATTGGGGGATAGACGCAACGCATTGCCATAACTGCAATTCATCATAAAACCTATGTCATGGTTATCTTTATAGTGCCGGATTGGATTTAATAGATTGGTATATTTGATGGCTTGCGCTTTCAGCTTTTCATCGCCTGTCAATTCATATGTGTACCATAAACTACCGGGGAAGAAACCACTCGTCCAGTTATATATATTGCATAATCTTCTTTTTCCTATTTTCTGAACCGGTGTGTTAGGCCACAGGGAATCTTGAAAGACTTCAAGGTTCTGTTCCATTTGGCTGACTAAAAAGTCCACATCATATCCCGTCCAAATAGAACGAGGCATTAATGTGGAATCTGCGATTTCTGTTGCAGTAAGCTTCAACTGATGTGATGCTACATTAAGTGCATGCGTAGTCCAGTTCTCTTTGGGAGTCTCTTGACAGGCTGTAACAGCAAGCATTGCACCGATGATAAAAGGAAGTAGTCTCTTTTTCATGTGTGTAATTATTTCATTAATATTTTATACTCTGCAAAGATAACCTTATATAGCAGAGGCTTGCTGTAAGAATGTTGACGTATGTTCTAAGATTCAGTATTTTCTATTTAACTTTGTCAAAAGGGGTTTTAAACTTGTTTTGATGATGTCAATCAATCTGTTTGTGTACCCTTGGTTTGGTATATTCCGAAGGTAGACAGCCAAAATATTTTTTAAAGCTGGTGGCGAAATATGAGGCTGTGTTAAATCCTACTTTCGTACTGATTTCCGAGATTGTATAACGGCCTTCTTTTAATAATTTGCATGCGTGATTGAAACGTATTTTACGGATAAAATCATTGGTTGTTTCTCCGGTCAGGGCTTTTAATTTTAAATGCAAATTGGCACGACTCATACACATTTCGCTGGCAAACTCTTCCGTTGAGAAATTTACGTTATCGAGATGCTTTTCTACGGCGGCTATTGCTTTTTTAAGCAATTCTTCATCCAAAGGATTGAGAGCGATTTTTTCGGGTTCTATTTCCAATGAATTGGAATAGTGCTGAATGGTACGATACCTTGTACGGAGTATGTTTTTTATCTTCGTCTTTACCAATGTGAGTGAGAAAGGTTTAGGTATGTAATCATCTGCTCCCATTTGTAAGCCGTCTAACTGTTCCTTTAGGTCTGCTTTTGCAGATAGGATGATAATAGGAATGTGGCAAGTACGCAAATTCTGTTTAATGAGTTTACATAGTTGCAGGCCATCCATTACAGGCATCATGACGTCTGTCAATATCAAGCTGATCTCTTCTTCTTTTTTAAGGATTTCAAGTGCTTCTTCTCCGTTACCGGCTTCGAATATGAGGAACGAATTGCTTAGCTCCCTACTGAGATATTGAAGAATATCCGCGTTGTCTTCCACTATTAGGATTTTCTCTTTAGGCTGTATGGTGGTATTATCGGCATCAGGCTCTTTTTCTTCCGCTATAATTTCTTTTTCAGTATCTATGGCATACATGTCGCCGGTATTGGTGGAAAGGACATCCTCTTGTTGCCGGTCGGGATTGGCCTTTTGTAGCTCTTCTGGTGCAAAAGCGGATTCGTCCGTAGGCAAGTATATTGAAAATGTGCTTCCTACGCCTTCTGAACTATCCAATTCGATACGGCCATGATATAATTCCACCAGACGCTGAACCAATGACAGCCCAATGCCTGTTCCGATGTGTTTGTTATCCACCTGATAAAATCTTTCAAAGATTTTCTCTTGTTTATCTGTGGGAATACCGCTGCCGGTGTCTTTAACCTGAAGCAGCAATGTATGATGAGGCGCTTTGAGAGTGACAGTTATGCTCTGGTTCTCATCGGTATATTTGAAAGCGTTTGAGAGTAGATTGTTGACAATCAATTCCAGGTAATTGGGATCACAAAGTATTTCCTGATTTTCTATCTCTGAATAGAAATTATAGGATAACTTTTTGTGCTGTGCCAACCGTTCATAGGATAAGAAGTTTTTTTCTATCACTTGATGAATATTGCAATACCTTACTTGCAGGCTGAACACTCCTAACTCAGCCTTTCTATAATCCATCAACTGATTGACAAGATGCAATAAGCGGTTAGTGTTTCGTTGCATGTATTCCAATTGCTTATACATCCATCGGTCATTTACTTTATCCAGCATGTCTTGTAAGGGGGCAAGAATCAAAGTTAGCGGAGTGCGCAGCTCATGGGAGATATTGATGAAAAAGCGCAGTTTCATTTCATTTACTTCTTTTTGTCTCTCTTTATCTATCCGTTCCATTGCAATTTGTGCTTTCATGCTTTTCCGTATCCAGAAATAGCGAAGAACGAAAGCTATGGCTACAATAGCCGCAATAATGAATAAGAGAATGGCCCACCATGTTTTGTACCATACCGGGAGTATGTTGATTTCCAACTCAGTAGGGGTCTCATTCCATTTGCCGTCATTATTTGCCGCTTTTACAAGAAAGCGATAGGTGCCATGTGGCAAGTTGGAATAGGAAGCAATACGTTGTGTGTTTGAGTAATACCATTCTTTGTCATATCCATCAAGTTTGTATGCAAAAGTGTTGTGCTGGCCTGCTATATAGTTGGATACAACAAACTCCAAAGAAAACATCGACTGTTGTGCAGACAATGTAATGCTGTTGGTTTCACTAATGCTTTTCTTCAAAATGCCGGATTCATCATCAGGAGAAACAGTCTTGTTGAATAACCGTAATTGGGTGATAACAACCGATGGTATGTACGGATTGTCCGTTAATAGTTTCGGATCAAAGGAGGTTATGCCATTGATGCCGCCAAAATACATTTTCCCGTTTGCAGTACTGCAAAACGCTCCTGTGGTAAATTGGTTGTTTTGTAGCCCGTCATCATCTGTGAAGTTGCGGAATTTTTCTGTTTGAGGGTAAAAACAGGCTAATCCTTTATCCGTACTTATCCATAGTTTTCCGTAAGCATCTTCCAAAATGCCATGTACGGCATTGTTGGGCAAGCCATGAGCGGTGGTATATTGTTTGATTTCATTTTTGGCTTCATCAAAACGGAAAATGCCACTGCGGGTACCAATCCAGAAAATGCCGTCTGCCGTTTCATACAAACAATTAATGGCCTTTTGGTTGACGGAGGACTCTTCTGGCAGAATCTGGCAACTTTGCAGTTCTCCTTTGTTTTCCTTATAGCTGAAAAGACCTTGTTCACTGATTATCCAAAGCCGGTGTTTTTTGTCTCGAAACAGATTGAGAATACGGTCATGCAAAAAAGCGCGTCCGTCTGCTTGCTTTTTGACGAGAGAGAAAGTATTGTTCTGGGGATTGAAACGAATAAGGTTGCTCAGGCCGTTCATCCAAAACTCACCGTCATTGGTAGGCTCTATGGCGTAAATATTCTTAAGGTTATCCGACTTGATTGTTTCTATTTTTCCTGTATTACGATGTAAAATGCTTAACCCGCCTGTATGTGTGCCTATGTAGATTAGATTGTTTGTCTCATCCACGTAGATGGACTTTACGTCGTTTGAAGCTAAACCGTTGTTTCGGGTGTAACAAATCATGGTCTGGTCATTTGGGTTATAGCAATTCATGCCTCCTCCGTTAGTACCTATCCAAAGGAGGTTGTCGGAGCTTTCCCGGATGCTATTAATGATGTTGCTGCTTAATGAATGGGGCTTGATAGTGGATTGCAAGTTTTGGAAACGGTTTTTAAGAGGATGATAGTAGCTTAATCCTCCATAATAGGTTCCCAACCACATGCCTCCTTGTGAATCCTTGAAAATGTCGCGCACTGAGAACTGTGTGGAATTGCCACCTCCTTGAGAGTCGTTATTGTATGTTTCAAATCTATCTTCTTTCTCATTGTAGATATTCAATGAGTTGATAGTGCCTACCCACAGTCTGTTTTGCGTGTCGAAAGCAAGTGAACGGACGTAGTTGGAGTTCAGACAGCCTTTTTTATTGGGAGAATGGGTGTAGTTGACCGCCTCTCCTGTCTTAGGATTGTATCGATACAAGCCATATCCTTCAGTTGCAATCCAAAGGGCGGTAGATGACTGTTGCAGGATAGCAAGTATGTTTTTGCCGTTCAGTTTGTCTGCCATAACCCGTTTTACTGTCTTTTGAGAGACAGAAAAGTCGTAGACTCCCTCGAAACTGCCGATGTAGATATGGTCTCCCTGTCTGCTGATGGCGGTAGGAACAATCTCTTGTAAGTCACCGATTGGCATTATATCCGAGAAGCTTCGCGTTTCAATATTAAATATCAATAGCTTTTGCCGATTGATATATAGAAGAAGCTGTTTCTCGTCTAATTCTACGATACCATTAATGAATTGCTTTTTGCTATTATTGGGATAGGCAAAGTTTTCAAACCAGTTTTTGTCCGCATTATAGAGGGAGAGGCCTTCTTCAGTACCTATCCATATTTGTCCGGATTTGTCTGTTATGCAGGTTCTGACAACATCATTTGCTATGCTGTGCCGATTTTGTTCATCGTGTTGATAGACCGTAAATCCATAACCGTCATACTTATTCAACCCGTTTTGGGTAGCGAACCACATATTGCCGCGCTTGTCTTGCGTAATGTCGAATACGGTAGCTTGTGATAAACCTTGGTTGAGGCCGATATGGACGAAATGAGCAGATACTTCAACTTGTGAATGAAGTGGAAGCAAAAAAATGCAAGATAGTATGAGACACGTTAATAGCTTTGCCATATTTGATAGAATCAAAAAAAGGTTATGTGACAAAGATACACAATAAATTTTCATTTTTATTGCAATTATAAAATGAAAATTTATTGTGTATCTTTTTGTTAACTACTTGCTCCTATGAGTTATTCAGAAAGAGCAGTAGTCCGGTTCCTTGAACAGTAGTTCTTCTTGCTTTTATATGACTTATGCGTCAGTTGCCTTTAAAAATGGTAAGGACGGGACGGATGGTATACCATATTGCAGGTATCATCTTCGGCGATTCGGTCTTTACTGAAACTATATTTTTTCCTTCATCAACGTTGGTTGTGACAACAGCAGGCGAGCTGTTAGTAGAAGAGATATAACTTGACAATATATGGGTAGATCCATCACTTTTGCTAGAGTCTATGTCATTCCCTGCATCTACATTTACAACTTCATCATAAGCAGCTTTAAAAGCATCATTTACACTGGAGGTGGTTTCGTTTTCTATCCCGAACAGCATACCGCAAATATCCTTTATCTGAGCACCGGAAGGGATATACCAAGGACTCAAGTTGGAAGCATTGACAACATTGCTGTTTTTCCATTTTGAATAGTTTGCAAATACCGGAGATGAAGTTGCCAATTGCTCAGCCGCCTCAATCATTTTAGCTGAATAATCAAAGCCATTATAATCATTGGAAGCAAAAGGTTCGTCACCTATCCCTTCAAAGGTCGGAAGAGTCGGATCAGAACTGGGAACCAACCTACTAAGCGCAACACTCGTCAACCCCATTGCATAGCCATATACAGCCTTGCCTTCATATCCGTCTCCATAGTTACTTGTATCTGTTTTTCCACCTGTGGCAAAAACAATACCAATAGCAGTCTCCTGATTGTATATGTCTGAAAAAGTCCCGTCTTTATTCACAAACTGTCCCACTTTCGGAGCATTCGGGTCTTCTGTACTTCCGTCAATATCTACATCTATTTTTACTTCCTCTTCTGTCGAGAAATTGGCTTCCGCATCATTCTCTACATTTTTGTCCAAAGAGATTTGGCCTCCTTTAATGGTTTTTGTTTCTGTGCTGTTATTCTGCTTGGTAATTTCCATTGTGATGTCCTGTTCCAGTTTTGCTTGATCGGCTGAAGCAAAAATGAAAGTGGAGAACCAAGTCTTGTTTGTTCCATCAGGAGTCAATCCTGTGGCGTTAACTGCTTTAGTAGTAGTAGCGACACCGGTAGCGATATTGTAACCGCTTGGAGTATTATACTTCACTCCCAAAGCATTGCAGTCATTAATATAATCTGATTTATCTTTCAGAATCACTTTGGTAAACGGACGCTTCAGCGTAACGCTTAATGCAGTAGTAGTACCGTTTTTATCCACAACCCCACAGAAAGCATCGGTAGAAGCATTGTTGAACAAGCCACCGTCAGTTACTTTAAAGTCAATAGCCTTCAAGTTTTGGGTATCGTAATACTTATCTGCGTATGTATTGGCCTCTTTTCCGGCAGGCGTACTGCTGTCAATATAATCTGCCCACAACAAGCACTGGTAATTGACTTTGGAGTCCACTTGAAAACTGAATGAAAGCTTTCCTTCATCAGTAGCTTCAGTACCTAATTTTTCAATGCGTGTAATCAATGTACCATCACCTGTTTTATCCCAAACTTCAAGGATACAACGCAACTGATGATCGGCTTCGGCACCGGGTAATGCGCGCGTCTGAGCGTCGTTTTCCGGCAATTGGGTAAATACGTTTACGGTCTCTACTTCTCCACTTTGGTCAGAGAAGATTTCTTCTTGGCTGCAAGAGGCGAATAACCCGATGCAAAATGCCATAGCGATGTTAAAGAAATTCTTTTTCATAATTTTAGAATTTTTAGTATGTAAATATCTGTTATTTATTGCTTTCTACTTCTATCTCATCATTGATGTTATCATCATAATCTGGATCAAAGCCCACTCCTCCGGATGGGTCGGCAGTGAGGAAGTTGGAATGAATAATTTGGTTCTGGTTTGCCTTACATTCCAACAGCAGGTAAGTGAGGGCAATGACTTTGCCTTTGGCATCTGCCACCTCTACGGCAATCGGGATGTCTGCATTGCCATCAGGTACGAATACGTAGTCCAAGCCTACACGCAAATTCTCCGTTTCAGCTGTGGGAACCGGAATGGTCTGGTTGTAAGAGATATATCGTAATGCATTTTTTGCTATTCCGTCCAATGCGTTCCAACCGGTAGAAAAGAGGTTGGTGTAACGTACCGTAAGGGTGAATTTGTTGCCTGTAATATCGCCGGAGGCTATGTTTTTAAGGAATTTCTTTACGTCATCGGCTATCAGCTCGTAACGGGCTACGGGACGTTCCATTTCGATAGATACGGGTATCTCCACGTCCCATTGGTCGCGGTAACTGCCTAATGGTAACGGTTGGCTGGCATAAAAGACATCTTTGTATTCAGCATTTCCCCAATAAGCCTTGGTGTTGATGGCAGGTACAAGAGTAGAGGTATCGTAGTACAAATCATCATCGTTGTCCGCCTTCACATAGTCTGCCCATACAACCAATTGGTAATCGCGGGCATGTAGCTGCATACTGAGATTAGCGGTGAACTCTTCGTCATCAGTCGGCTCCTTATATATTATGTGACGGGAAGCAAGTTGCCTATCCAGATAGGCATCCACAATAAATCTGTGTCGATAGTCGGCAGCTCCCGTATAATCCACTGTCTCTGTTATACCATGTGCAAACTTCAGGTTGAGTGTCAGATCCACGTTTACATTTACCACCGTAGGATCTATTCCCAACTCACCGTCTTTAGTGAGCGTTGGATACTCGTATAGGCAGGCTGTGGTGAAAAAAGGAAGCAGCGCAAGGCATAGCAGGCGATAAAAGATGGAGATGGTGTATATTTCTTGTTTCATGATTTTTCTGGTTGTTAGAATCGGTAAACTAATGAAAGACCTACGCGGGTGATGCCCCAGTAGTGCTTGATACGGGTGTCTAGTTTTGCTCCGTTTTCTATATTATAAAAGCTATTGTACTTCATATTGGCATAACCGGCTCCAATATTGAATTCAGCTCCCCAGTGAGCAGACAAGGGGAGTTTATAGCCATAGCTGATGCCGACGCCCGCTAATGGACGCTTCTCTGTCTGGTAGCGGTTGTTTTCCCATTTCATATTGAACCAGGCAATATGGGCATGTATGCCGAAGAAATGTCCGTCACCTACGGAATTCAACCACCAACGGCCTTCCGGTTGGAAAGCGATAGCCCGGAGAGCATGCTCGCGTTCAATGTCGCTGATACTCCACATTACAGGAAAGTCGAGGGAAATATGCTTATGAAGCTGTACCTCCAAGGCTATATTGGGTACCACGACAGCCAGAAAAGGAACATTGGCTTTCAAGGCAATGTAGCGGTTGGTTGCTTTAGAGGCCGACTTTGTGTTCTTTTTATTTGTATTCTTTTTATTTGTGCTATTGGGGCGTTTGTTCTTGTTTTTTGCCACAGCTTTTGTTGGTTTGGGCGAAACCTTCGTCGTATTGTTTTTTTTCGTCTGTTTTACGGCAGTTTGGGCAGGCGCCTTTTTCTGTGGACCAGCTTTAGCTTTTTCAACAACCGGTTTATATACGGTATTTTCGGGGCGTGCGGATGTTTGTATCCTTGGTTTCCCCTTTTTTAGGATTCTGAGGATTTTCTTTTTTTGTTGTACTTCTTTTATGCTTTGTGTGGGGGCATTGACCGGATGTGGCTTTTCGGCACAAGCCTCACCAATGCATAACAGTACAGCCAGTCCTAATAATATGTATGATTTCCTGTTCATATTTCTTTGTGTCTTATTTATTAAATTTCCAATTCGGGAAGTTTGTCCGATAGGGTAGTCTCATAGCCGTCTTCGCGTACAACGGTGACTTCTCCGCCTTGGTAGCTCACGCTTGCGTCATAATCGCTACGGGTGGATTTCACAACGAAAGAGGGCTCGCCTTCAGCGGATACGTTCATTTTGATATTCCAACTGGCTATCTTGATGCTGCCATCTTTCATGATTTGTGGCTGAGGGAATTTTTGGTTCTCATTCTTTGGTTTGGCATGTGTGCTGATGATGGCTGCAAAACGGTATTTCCGTTGTTTGTCCGAACTGGCTTTGAAATGCCAATGATTGGGATACTTTTTGAATTTCCCTTTATTGTCGGCCTGTAACCAGTTGACTGGCGGAACAAAAAACTGGTCGGTAGTCTCTGTTTTCAATTCTCCGCTTGAGAAGAGATAAGCATCGGATATGCCGTACTTGTTGGTGGCTTGTATATGTACATGGTTCTTTCCCTTAGTGACAGTCATCGGATTGATGACCGTATGCAGCAGGTAATCCCAAGTGACGGGTTCGTCAGCTTCCAATTCGTCATAGACAAAACTAAGTCCTGTTTTGCCCAGAGCCACGATATGGCGGCGGAACGTTTTTACATGATTTGTGTCCCACCCGTTCTCGGGCGTATATTCCAGGTTGATTTCTTTGGCCCGTTGTAACCATAACGGAGAGATGACTTTGCCATAAGCATTGGAGGCATCCCCTAAGACATAGCCAATCTTTTCTCCTACATAATACCGGGGAATCCAGCCGTATCCTTCCGTACCGATTCGCTGTCCCATACCGTTCACCAAAATAGTGTTGTGAGCGCGGGTAGCGCGTTCGCAGAACAGACTGTGTTTATCGACAAATGCAGTGTGGTGCCCACTACTGTAAAAGAGTGACAAACCTCCATAGAAAGTGTTGAATGCATTCTGGTTAGCAAGAGCGTGTGATGTAGAACCATACGGGCTGCTGCGAAAACTAAGCATGGCACTGCGAGCTGTACGGTCCCAATTAGTAATGAAAGAGGCAAGACCTGTCTGTGGAAGTACATAGCCCATAGGCAATCCCGTCAATCCTTCGCCTTCAGGCAGAGGAAAGTTGCATTGCAGTCGAAACCATGCTAAGTTACCGGGTTTTGCCAAAAAAGATTTCTTGAGGCAGTGCGGCTCAACTTTTAGTGTACGTCTTACAAAATCGGCTGCGTAAGTATTTCCAGTCAGGCGCGCCAGGGCATCCAATTGGCCAATGCGTACGCTGCCAGGGCGCAATACGTTCTGATGTGAACTTCCATTACCTCCCGATTTAGAGAAGGTAGGCTGCTGAAATATGGTGTAATAGATGCTGGCTTGATACCAGGGGTCTTTGAAAAAATTAAATCCAGTCAGGCGGCTATACAGGTAGGGAACCTCAATCAGCGTACGTGTATTTACCATGAAATAAGAGTCTCCATTATGCCAGCCGCCATCTTGGTTCAGTCCGGGAAAACGCGCCAACCAAATATTATAGCAATAGTCTATCCAAGTGTCGGCCTCAGGTAAATCGCCGTAAACACTGAATGCCGCCATCGTAAAAATGCGAAGTGTTACTTGCCATACGTGATTGTCGGCAATGTGATTCTCTAAACGATTATTGAAGCCTTTATAAAAGCTGTTCCCGCTTTTCTTGATTTGTTGCAATAATTTCTGCTTTTGTCCATCAGTAAGCAGGTTATGAAAGGAGTCATAAGCCATGGAGCAAAGCGAAAGTATGGTTGCTGCATTGAAACTGCCTTTTACGTTAGCGGATTTGTCCCATTCTATGATTTCGAATATGCGCTTAAGGGCTTCGGTACTGAAACGTTTATCTTTTGTTAGAAGATAGCTGCATATCAGCATTTCGACGTTGGTTTCTTCTTTACCGATGACGCGACGGCTTTCACGTAAAAGTAAAACTTCACGTTGCTTTTTATTTGTTAATCCGTCGGCGAGCTGAGAGTTGATATCATTGGCCGATTGCATAGGTTCTTTTAATACCTTTTCCGCATATTCTGTATACCACTGATATTCTACTTTGCTTTGGCTGCTTTTTCTAAAGTTATCCCACTCATCGGCAGCTACCCAGACACGTGGATGTGTTTGAGGCAAACAAGACAGTACTTTTTTGAGAGACGGCGGACAGAATTTCTCTGGGTTGGCTTCAACAGTGAATTGCTGAACACTTGCCCATTCTGTTTTGCCATTAATAATGTATCCATACTGCCAGTACCATAAACCTGGAGTAAGATCTTCTTCCGGATTGAAGAAAGGCCATCGAGTCTCTACTAGAACTGTCCCTTTCTTAAAAGCAGGATCTGTAGAATATCGCAGGCTATATCTAAGCTTAGTTTTGTCCTTAATATTATTATCCTTTAGTGGCCATTGAAAAGAGACACACCGATCAGAGACCATAGATTTGTTTAAAGGAAAAGGGGTGGCACGCATCTCGTGCATCAGTGTCTTTTCGGTTAGTCTGATGGTTGCTTGCTCTTGTGCCTGTATGGAGATACTTATGGCAATGAAAAGAGTCAATGTCAAAAAATGTAAGGTCTTATTCATATCTATTGTTTTTCAAAGTTTTCTGTCAGCAAAGCTATTGATTTTGGGGCATAAGAAGATTCTGTGCTGTATCATCTTTGTTTAATATCGGTGAATTAGATTCTAATTTTGTATCAAGTTATTTCATTCCTGTATAGAGCATACTTATAGCTATTTATTTGAAAATAAGCTGGATATGCTATTTTGGAATATAAAGTAACATTTCTCTTTAATAACCGGGGTTATTCAGATTGTTTAGCTTGTAGTTAATCTGCAATTCATCTTCCGGTATAGGTAGTAATTCATGCTTGCCTTTTTGAAAGTTTTTCCCGGCCGGATAATTGGTTTGTGTAGCATTATTGATTGACGTATTGATGTTGTTGCTAAAGAGAACTAATGCTTCTTTTATGATTCCCCAGCGGATAAGGTCGTACTTCCGTTGCCCTTCAAAAGCCAATTCGAATCCCCGTTCCCAATAAAGTGCGGTACGGAACCTACCGGCTTCATCCTTGTCGTTTATAAAATCCAGATTGTACACCTTGGGTGCTTTTAGCAGGGTGGTATAGTTGGAGGAAGTAATTTCTGTGGCTCCGGCGCGTCTTCGTACACTGTTGAGTAAGCCCCATGCAGTTGGGGTATCACCCAGTTCATTATAGGCTTCAGCAGCCATGAGAACCACGTCTGCATAGCGTAGCAAGCAGAAATTCACGTTCGTCAGATTAGGGTCTTCATAGCCTATCGGCATCCATTCCCGACGCCATTTTCCCGGATACCAATCGCGAGCGTTTTTATTTTCAACTTTGACATGGTTGTAAGTTTCTGGATCCCATACATATTTATAGGTACATATCATAATGTCCCTTCGAGTATCCTTCTCTTCAAAGAAATCTTTCCATTCGGGAACTACGCGGAAAGTGGCATTGGCACGTCCCATAAATTGGCTTGCTTCCAAAGGCGAAATGCCGGGTGCTGCTACTAAAGGACCATTGTTACTGCCCCAATATCCTTTATTGGTTGGTATAAGGAAAGCTATTTCAAATAAACTTTCTTCTGAATTAAGTATTCCTGCTGAGAAGTCTTTAAATAAGTTCGGATAACCTGCTGCATAGAATCTGTGGTAGCCATTCTCTTGGAATGCTTCCCATTCATTTATTACGGCTTTGAAATATTTTTGTCGAGTTTCTTCATCAGGACGAGTCATTTTACCATCCGGTTTCAGGCTATATCCGGCTCTTGTCAGCAGCGTACGCATAAGTAATGCCCTTGCAGCCCCTTGAGTAGCCCGTTCTGGTGACGAGGAGGCGTCTGCCCAGGGAAGATGCTTTTTTGCAAAAGCCAGATCGTCTATAATCTGTTCATAAATACTTTCCCGATCAGTCCGTGGTAGGTAAGTATCTTCATAATTATCGGAATAATTTGTTTTGAAAGGTACATCTCCCCAATAACGAACTAAATCTAAAGCAGCTTGTGCTCGCAGGAATTTGACTTCAGCTACAAGTTCTTTTAGCTCATCGCTGCTTTGATAATTTTTCATGCTTTCAATTCCACTAATGGTATAGTTGGCACGATTGATACTTTCATATTTTCCTTTCCATACAGCATTTATCCATGTATTGGACGGTTTTACATTATAATGTGTTATGTCTCGCCGACCATTATCACTTCCTGTTCCTGAAGTGTAATAAGTGTCGTCCGAGCAAGGAATTGCCATGCCGTCCTTATCGCCATAAATGGTGGATAGCACATGATAAACGCCTTTCGTAGCCAGTTGAGCATTGGAAATATTTACAAAAAAGTCTTTTCTTTGGTAGTAAGAATCCGGAGCCTCGGTTAATGTATCTTCGCATGAATTACATACGCTCCATATGCTTATTAAAAATAATATTTTGAATTTCATAATCAATTGTATTAAAAGGTTATATTGAGTCCGAACACGAACGACCGGCTGCGAGGATAGGCTCCGAAATCCACGCCGGGAGTCAAGCTGTTTCCTTTGGTGGAGACTTCCGGATCGAAGCCGGTATATGGGGTCCACACAAACAGGTTGTTTCCTGTAACATAGAGGCGCAGGTTTTCTATTCCGGTCTTGCGCAATTTTTGCTTGGAGAAAGAGTAGCCGATGCTAACATTGCTCAATCGGAGGTATGAAGCGTCTTCTATTGCCCATGAATGAATATAAGTATCTCCCTGTTCCAAATCATGAATGCTTGCTACTGTTTTTCCTGCATTAAGTTCGGCAAGCTGTGTGGGGTCGGTTATTGTTTCTCCCATTGAATCAATTGTTAGCCAGCGTCTGGAACTGTTGGCTAAGTTCAGTATATTGGAATTGAGCTTTCCGGCTTGCGTACTGGTCAGTTTGGTGGCATTCAATACCTCGCCGCCATAACTGAACGTGAAAAAGAGACTCATGTCCCATCGTTTATATTTGAAAGTATTATTCAGACCACCATAGAAAGCGGGTGTTGAGTTTCCGATGACTGTTTTGTCGTTCTCATCAATAATGTCGTTACCGTCGGTGTTCTCAAATTTCCACATGCCCGGTTGCACTTTGTCGCGATCACCCATATATGGTATACCTTCCTTTAATGTATAAGTTTTGGTGGTGGCGTCGTAGTTAAAATCGTCCACTTGATAAAGGCCAATAGTGCGGTAGCCATAGAATTGGCCAATGGATTTGTTCACTTCGATTTTGTGTGTTTTCTGATTGTAACCAAACTTAGCCTCTTCAAGAAAATATTGTTCCCCTGAGAGAGCCTTTATCTTATTTTGATTGTGTGAGATGTTGAAATTGGTAGTCCACGAAAAGTTCCTTTTCTGAATATTGACAGAACTTATGCTAAGGTCAATACCTATGTTACTTGTTTTTCCAACATTACGTAGCATATTTGTAAAGCCTGACGAAGTGGGTATGCGCGAGTTCAATAGTAAGTTCGAACTATTGTTTATATAAAATTCAGGTGAAAAAATCAGCCGTTGTTCCATGAGTCCTATATCTATACCAATATTGAGTGTTGTGTTTGATTCCCATTTTAGATTTCTGCTTGCAATGGATGATGGGGCATAACCTGTTGAAACATTATCTCCGTTGGGGTAATTTATGGAACTGAGTAGGTCCAGAGAACGGTAGCTGGGTACTCGGTTATTCCCCGCCATTCCGTAACCTATACGTAGTTTTAAATCGGAGAAAATGTGTAGCCTTTTGATAAATTCTTCTTCTCCTATGCGCCAGGCTGCTGATATGGATGGAAAGAATCCCCATTTGTTATTTGCACTGAATTTGGAAGAACCATCTGTACGTATGGTAGCAGTCAGCAAATATTTTTCACCGAAATTGTAATTGGCACGTCCAAAAAAAGAGATTAATTTATCGTCAAAATTCACTCCGGAATGTATGGACGATGGCGTTCCTAAGTTCATATCATCTAGTCCGATATCATTATTAGGGAAGTCTTTGGCAGAAGAGCGCACGTATTTTGACCAATTAGAAACCCATTCCTGTCCTACCATGAAAGTGAGTTTTTGTTTTTTGGTTTTATAATCATAGGTTAGTACGTTGGAGGTTTGGAAGTTTCCACTTTCGTTATATTGAATACTACCATTTATACTTGAGCGCTTTCCATTGATAGAGTTTTTTCCGTAGAATATATCTTGCCGTATATTGTTGTAGCGCACGCCCATGGAATTCCGAAAGCTGAACCGCTTGCTGAATTTAAAAGTAAAACCACCGTTTATCTGCAAGATGCGCTGCAACTTATCTTTTGTTTCTTCCGCAGCAGAGACAAGAGGGCTTTGCATAGGATTTGACTGGTCATCTTCCAGTAAAGGATCTTCTCCAACGAGCAGGTCGCTGTCATTACCATATATTCCGACAGTCGGGCGATATTGAAGGATATGCTCCATTTTGTTGAAGCGTGTATTGTCTTCAGATGTTCCCATGCCATATACTTTCATCTGTGTATAGTTGAAGCGTGCATTCGCTTGGAAACGTTTTGAGGCATTATGGGTAAGGCTAAGTGATACATTGTGCTTATCAGTACCACTGTATACCATAGCTCCTAATTCTTTGAAATAGCTATACGAAAAGTTGTATTTTAACTCTTTTCCTCCACCGGAGAGATTAACACGATAATTTTGAGACGTTGTTACGCGTCCCAAAGTTTCCTCTTGCCAATCAATTCCTTCTCTATTTCCATAATTCTCTTCGATTTCAGCAAATGAGCCATAGCGTGACTGGAAAGCTTTCACGCCGGTCTCGCCATTGAAAGCTAAGCTACGTTCATAGTCCAACAGAATGAACTCTTGGGTAGAAAGTACCGGTAACTTTCGGGCAATCCTTTTCACGCCGATAAAACTGTCAAAACGGACTTGCATTTTACTTCCGTCTTTACTGCCTTTTTTGGTAGTGATTACAATTACTCCGTTGGCGCCACGTGCACCGTAGATGGCAGTAGAAGAGGCATCCTTTAAGATGTCGATGGATTCTATTTCTCCTGGATCGAGTGTGTTCATCCCGTCTTCGCTCGGAAAGCCGTCAATGATGTAAAGTGGTTCGTTGCTTTGGGTTATGGAGATTCCGCCACGTACACGTATAGAGACGGACGCGCCGGGTTCTCCTTCGCTTTGCATTACTTGCACGCCCGCTACTCGGCCAGCCAATGCTTGGGTGACATCAGAAGTTGGGGTTTGCATCAGATCTTCTTGTTTGACGGATACTACGGAGCCTGTCAAATCACTTCGTTTAGAGCTACCGTAGCCGGTAACGACCACTTCATCCAATACCAAATTGTCGGGATGCAAAGTTATGTTGATTTGTTTTTGTCCTTTTACAGCAACCTCTTGCGCTCTCATTCCTATATATGAAAAAATAAGTATATCCTTTGTAGGGTTATTTATTTTCAAAGAGTACTGTCCATCAATATTGGTAATGGTACCTATGCCGGCACTTCCTTTAACAGTAATGTTGGCACCTATAACTTCCAAACCTTCATTATCAATTACTTTTCCGGTAACGGTGAAGCTCTGTGCGTGAACCCCAAGAACTGTGGATAGGTAGATGATTAGTAGAAAAATCTTTCGCATGTTTTTCATATTGAATTTAATAGAATTATTATAAACAATTTCTTTTTGCTAAAATAGGTATTTTCCTATAACCTCCCTTTCTCGTCTGTTGTAGACTATTTGAGGGAAGTTGATTTGGATTTAAATCTTGTAAAAACCCGTTTCATTTTTGTATAAACGACAATTCTTGAAAGAAATAATAGCGCTTGCGAGCATTCTTGAATGGAATACTCTCTTGGTGTTTTTGGTCACCCTTGACGAGCTCCGCAAGAAGTTCGGAGAAGATGTTGCGCTGATGGTCGACGGCGTTACAAAGATAGGACTTGTCCCGCTGGTTTCCAAGGAGGAGCAGCAGGCGGAGAATATCCGGAAGATACTCATGGCTATGTCGAAGGATATCCGGGTAATAATCATCAAGCTTGCCGACCGCCTCCACAACATGAGAACTCTCGCGGCGCGTCCGCCGGAGAAGCAGCGCAAGACCTCCCTTGAAACGATGAACTTCTACGCCCCCATCGCCCACCGCTTAGGTATGAGCGACGTCAAGGAGGAGATGGAGGATATCGCCATCCACTATCTCGACCCCTACGGCTGTAAGGAAGTCGAGGAGCAGATAGCCCTCCACAAAGAGGAGCGCGACGCATTCATCGACAGCATTAAAAAGCGCATCAGGGAGCGCATTTCGGATATCAAGCCGGAACCCATCATCGAGGGCCGGGTAAAGTCTATCTACAGCATATACAAGAAGGTGTATGTGAAGAACAAGCGCTTCGACGAGATATACGACATTTACGCGGTTCGCGTTATAGTGCAGTCGGTCATCGAGTGCTACAACGTGCTTGGCGTTATCCACGATATGTTCCGGCCTATTCCGTACCGCTTCAAGGACTATATCGCTACTCCGAAGCCTAACCGCTATCAGTCGCTGCACACCACAGTTATCGGGCGCGAGGGTATCCCGTTCGAGGCATGCAGATCTTCCTCCATCATCGTA
>OGWY01001181.1_pt1 | contig 21107 bp, 21 predicted proteins | sample 1576121 | NCBI WGS metagenome assembly OGWY01 (sample SAMEA3541543, study PRJEB24748) | human gut metagenome | biome: human gut; feature: human-associated habitat; material: faeces | place: China | collected 2012 | reverse complement strand
GTTAAAGTCGAGCTTAATTCTCACTTTTTAATTGGACCAGACGGAGCGCATTTGACTGCAAATGCTCATAGAGGAGATTATGATAATAGTTTAAAGGTAGATATTAAATATGAAGAAGTGCGTATGAAAGTAAAGAACTTTATTCACTGTGATAGTGAAAAAGAAGTAGTTTTTACTAGTGGAGCAACAGATTCTTTAAATCGAATTGTGTTTGGATTTATGAAATATTATCTAAAAGCAGGAGATGAAGTTTTAATTACAAAGGCAGAACATGCATCGAATGTGCTTCCTTGGTTAGAACTTGAAAAAGAGTTAGGTATTTTGGTTAAATATATTCCACTTGAAAATCATTTGGTGAAACTTGAAAATGTAGAAAAAATAATTACAGAAAAAACAAAAGTAATATCTTTAGCACATATTACGAATGTTTTAGGAGATGAAAGACCAATTGAAGAAATTGGTAAATTGTGTCAGAAACATAATATTTTATTTGTAGTAGATGGAGCACAAAGTGTACCTCATATTTCTGTTGATGTCAAAAAATTAAATATTGATTTCTTAGCTTTTTCTGCTCATAAAATGTTAGGACCAACTGGAGTTGGAGTTTTATATGGAAAAGAAGAATACCTAGAAAAAATGATGCCAACTTCTTTTGGAGGGGGTATGAATTCTACTTTTACTTCAATAGGAGAAGTTGAATATAAAAGTTTACCTACTAGATTAGAAGCAGGTACTCCAAATATTGCTGGCGTAATTGGAATGGGTAGTGCGATTGATTATTTAATGAAAATTGGAATGGAAAACATTACGAAATATGAAAGACATTTAAAGGAATACTTTTTAGAAAAAGCAAAAGATGTAGAAAACTTAGTTGTTTACAATAAAGATATTCCGGGTGGTTTAGTTGCTTTTAACTTAGATGGTGTTTTTAGTCAAGATACTGCAGTATATTTAAATCATTATCACATTTGTGTAAGAGCAGGAAATCATTGTGCTAAGATTTTAAAAGAAGATTTACTTGTTAAAAATACTTGCCGTATTAGTTTTTATCTATATAATACTGAAGAAGAAATTGATAGATTAATAGAAGTATTAAAAAATTCTAAAGAAATATTTAAAATTATTTTATAAAAGTTAGGATAGTGAAAGAAATGGATCCAATATTAAAAAGAGAAATTATGTTAGATAATTATGAGAATCCTATGAATAGAGGATTAGTAGATGATGATAGTTATATTAAGATTAATACCAATAATGAAAGTTGTATTGATAACTTGGATATCATGTATAAGATTGAAGATGGAAAATTAGTTGATATTAGATTTGATGGAGAAGCGTGTGCAATTTCTACTAGTAGCACTAGTATTATGATTAAGTCTTTAATTGGAAAAACAAAAGAAGAAATTTTAAAAATACTAGAAAACTATGAAAATATGATAAATGAAAAGGAATATGATAGTAGTGTTTTAGGAGAATTAAATGTATATAATGAAATATACAGACAACCTAATCGTAAAAAGTGTGCACTTTTACCGTTTGAATCTTTAAAGAAAATAATTGATAAAATGTAAATAGAAAAGTGGTGGTTTTTTTGGAAATCATAGGACTTAGCCAAGAAAAAATTAAACAAATATCTGAAATTAAAAAGGAAGATAGTTGGGTACTAGATTATCGTTTAAAGAGTTATGAACTTTTTGAAAAAGCAGAAGAACCTAGTTTTGGGCCAAAAGCTAATATTGATTTTGAAAAGGTAATTTATTATAAAACGAATGATGATAATAAGATTAAAAATAACTGGAACGATATTAGTTGTAGTATTCGAGATGAACTTAATTCAGTGGGCGTACTTGAGAGTGAAAAGCATTTAGATGGTATGGGTGTTCAATATGAAAGTGAAGTTATATACCATAATATGCTTGATGAATTAACTAAGAAAAATGTTATTTTTACATCTATTGAAGAAGGGCTTAAAAAGTACCCTGATATTGCTAGGAAGTATTTTGGTAAAATTGTATCTAATGCAGATAATAAATATGCTAGTTTAAATAGTAGTGTTTTTAGTGGAGGTAGTTTTATTTATATTCCACCTCATACAGAACTTGATAGACCACTACAAAGCTATTTTAGAATTAATAGTCGTAGTATGGGTCAATTTGAAAGAACTTTGATTATTGTAGATGATGATAGTAGTTTACATTATATAGAGGGGTGTACAGCACCTAATTATAGTGAATCTAGTTTACATGCTGCAGTTGTTGAGATTTATGTTGGTAAGGGTAGTAAGTGTCGTTATAGTACGATTCAAAACTGGGCTACTAATGTTAATAATTTGGTTACAAAAAGAGCTTTGGTTGATACTGATGGCGTAATGGAATGGATTGATGGTAATATTGGTAGTAATGTGACTATGAAGTATCCTGCTTGTATTTTAAAAGGAGATAGAGCAGAGGGTACTTGTATTACGATTAGCGTAGCTACAAATCATCAAGAACAGGATACTGGTGCTAGAATGATTCATATTGGTAAAAATACTAAGAGCACTATTATTTCTAAGAGTATTGCTAGAAATGGTGGAAATGCTACTTATCGTGGTAAAGTTGATATTAAGAAAAGTGCTACTAATAGTAGTAGTATGGTAAAATGTGATACTTTAATACTTGATGATATTTCTAAGAGTGATACAATTCCTGTTAATATTTGTGAGAATAATTCTAGTAATATTGAACATGAAGCTACTGTTTCTAAAATCAGTGATGAAAAATTATTTTATATGATGTCAAGAGGGCTTGATGAAGAAAAAGCTACTGAACTTATTATCTTAGGTTTTATTGAAAAGTTTAGAGAAGAGTTACCAATGGAGTATGCTGTTGAGTTAAATCAACTTTTGAAAAAAAATTTATAAAACTATGAAACTTATTTTTTGATAGTGAAATAGTATGGTAAAATTGAAAATTCCCCTAGGGAATTTTCTTTTTTTGGTCTAAAAATAGGCTTTAATTTATAAAATTGGCGATTTGTGTTTTCTTTTTCTTTCGATTATTATACTGGCATGAAAGGAGGGATACTATGTTAAATCAGCTAGTTTTAGTAGGAAGAATTGTAAAGAAACCGGAATTAAGAGAAGCAGAAAATAATAAAAAATATTCTTTTATTACTTTGGCAGTTCCTAGAAGTTTTAAAAATGTCAATGGTGAATATGATACAGATTTTATTGACTGTGCTTTATGGGATAGTGTTGCAGCTTCCACTGTTAAATACTGTGATAAAGGCGATATTGTTGGTATTAAAGGAAGACTTCAGAGTAGAATTGTTGAAAAAGATGATACCAAAAAACAAGTTTTAGAAGTAGTAGCAGAAAAGGTAACTTTTCTGTCCTCAAACAATAAAAAAGAAAACTAGTTTCTAATTAGTTAACTAACCTCAAAATACGACAAGATTTCACTATAATGTACCTATATATTGGTACAAGAGGTGTTTAAAATGATTCTATTTGCAAAGAGATTAAAGGAAAAAAGAAAAGAAATGGGATTTACTCAAAAACAACTAGGTGAAATGATTGGAGTAACTAAGGTTAGTATTTGTTGTTATGAAAATGGTACTAGAACTCCAACACTTGATACTCTAATTGATTTAGCAAATGCACTACAAGTTGAGTTAACTTATCTTTTAGGTGTTGATAGTTTTGTGGTTGCTGAGGGTGAACCTGAAGTAGGTATTAATATAGCTCATAATGAAATTGCACTTATTAAAGAACTTCGTATGCATATTAAGTTATATGAAAGACTTTTAGAAGATCCAAAAAGAACTATGGATTATATTGAGAAAAAATTGCGTTAAACATATAGGTATTTGCTTATATGTTTTTCTTTTTTCTAAAATTATGTTACACTCTTAATATATTAAGATAGGTGAAGATAAAATGGAAGAATCAAAGAAAGAAGAATTACAAAATATTTTAAATCAAATTGAAAATCTTTATTATGTTGATAATATCGAAGATAGAAAAGATGAATTACTTAATTTATGGACTAGATATTATCAGTTGGCTTATTCTTATCATATTCAATTAGATAGTGCCTATAATTTGTTTTTACTTGGTGAAAATGTGTGTTATGTAATTGATAGTAAATTAAATAGACAAGAAAATATGAAGTACCAAATGATGCTATTTATCATTTACTTGAGGTATTAAAAGAAAATAAGGATTCTTTGGTAAATGGTATTTCTTATCAAGAAGCAATTCAAATACTTGAGTATGTAGTAAATAAGACTTGGAATAATTTAGCACATTTTGGAATTGACTTATCTAGAAATTCTTTAAATGGTTTTTGTGAATTTGCACAACTTAGTAGTCTTTTGCCGCTAGAGAAACTTGGCCTTTCTATTACTAAAAATACGGCAGAAGCTAGTTTTGATTATCCATTACATCATGCTTTTGGAACAGTTAAAATTCCGATTTTAGAAAATGGTATTTTAAAAGAAGAGTTTTTCTTAATTGATCCAACTTATAAACAATTTTTTACAGCAGTTAGATGTAACTTTGGTAGATTTTTTGTAGAAAATGAAGATACAGGAAAAATACTTGCTCCAGATATTGGTTATTTTATGAAGTCAGATGAAGAAAAAAGCGTTTGTTCTTCTATTATAAAGAATGGTTATATTTTACTTGATGATAATGTGGCTAAGATATATGGAAGTGGTTTTAAACTAGCAAGTATTCCAGCTATTCACAATGATTCTTACGATTTAGAATATGATAAAGTTTTAAATGAAGATGGAAATTATTTTAAGAATTGTATATTAAATGATAATGGTAGATACTGTTCAAGTATTAATGAATTAGAAGATTATGGTTTTGATTTAGAAATTCCTATTTCAAAAAATATTCATTATCAGTAGTTATTTTCTATTTTATTTGGTATAATTTTATTAGAATAGAGAGGCGGTTATATGGCAATCGTAGATATTATTAATAAGAAAAGACTGGGTAATATTTTAACTAGAAAAGAACTAGAGGAAGCTTTTTTAGGTTATTATCGTGGTGATATTCCTGATTATCAAATGAGTAGCTTATTAATGGCTATTTGTCTTAAGGGTATGACTGATGAAGAAATCTTAAATCTTACTGATATTTTTATTCATAGTGGCGATATTTTAGATTTAAGTGGTATACATGGTATTACTGTTGATAAACATTCTACTGGTGGTGTTGGTGATAAAACAACTTTAGTGGTTGCATCTATTGCGGCTTCCTTAGGGGTAAAGGTTCCTAAAATGAGTGGTAGAGGACTTGGTCATACTGGTGGAACTATTGATAAACTTGAAAGTATTCCAGGTTTTCGAGTTAATTTAACGGAAGAAGAATTTATCAATCAGTTAAACGAAGTGGGAGCTTGTATTATTAGTCAAACCAAAAATTTAGCGCCTCTTGATAAAAAGGTATATGCACTTCGTGATGTGACGGGTACAGTAGAATCTATTCCTTTAATTGCTACTAGTATTATGAGTAAAAAGATAGCTAGTGGTGCTGATAAAATTATGCTAGATGTTAAAGTGGGAACAGGGGCCTTATTAAAAACTAGAAAAGATGCTTTAGAAATTTCTAGAATTATGAAAATGATTGGTAATCATTATGGAAAAGAAGTAGAAACTATGATTACTTATATGGATATTCCACTTGGTACTTCAATTGGTAATGTACTTGAAATATTAGAAGTAATTAAGATTTTATGTAATGAGGAAAATAATTATTTAGTTGCTTTATGTAAAGCATTGTCTAGTAAAATGGTTCAACTTGCTCTTGGAAAAACGATTAATCAGGCAAATGATATGGTAGAAGACAGTTTAAAAAGTGGAAAGGCTTACTTGAAATTTTTGGAAATAGTAAAAGCTCAAGGTGGAGATTTGAGTGGTTTAAGAGTTAGTAAGAATACACAAGATATTTATTCTACTAAGAGTGGTCATGTCATTGATATGGATGCTTATCGTTTTGGAAAACTTTCTCTTGATTTGGGTGGAGGAAGAAAAACTAAGGAAGATAAAATTGACCCAAGCGTTGGAATTGTACTTAAGAAAAAAATTGGTGATGATGTTAAAGTTGGAGATGTATTATGTACTTTATACTTAAAAGAAGGTAGTAAACCAATTACAGAAGATTTAACTGATTACTACACATTCACTGTAGATTCAGAAAAAGAAAAAATATTAGATACAAAGGAAAAAGAGATTGAACTCTTATAGGAGAAAATAATGATTTATTTTATAATTTTTATGATTTTATTATTTGATTTTGTAGTATTTAAAATGGCTTCTAACTGTTCTAGATGGGAAGAAGAATATTATTTAAAAGAAGAAAAGAAAAATTAATGGTGTGTTAGTTTTTCATATATGTATTTTAATATAAATAGCTTAAAGTGAAGACTTTAAGTTATTTTTTTAACTTTTTTTATTTTTTGTAAGTATTTTTGAAAGTTTTCTAAATAATATTATAGAAGATAGACGGCACCTTCTAATATTATAAAGGAGATTTAGATATAAATTTATGATAGAATTATTAGAAAAAATAAAAGAACAGAAAAAAGATAACTTTGTATCTTTATTATCAGATACTATATTTAAATATCTATCTAAAAATGAAGATACAAGAGAGTGGTTAGTAAATATCATTAAGGGCACATTTTAAAAAACTTATTAAATCTAAGTACTGTTTCATTGGAAGATATTTCAAAAACTACTGACTTAGATATTGATACTTTAAATACCATATCCAAAGAATCCTAAATAAAAATGACTTGAATATATGTTCAAGTCATTTTTAAATATCTTTATTCTCCTAAAGTCAAAGTAACTGTTGTACCACTTGGAACATTACTTCCACTTCTCATAGATTGTTTGATTACTTTAGTATTTTTTTCATTACTATCATCTACAAACTTACAGTTAATATTAGCTTTCTTGCAACTATTACTTGCTTCTTCCTTCGTCATACCAATTAAATTTGGAATTATTGTATTACCACCTTGAGAAATTACTAGTATAACCGTTTCGTTATTTTTAATAATTTGATTTTCTTTATGAGAAGAAGAAATTAGTTTACCTTTTTCGATACTATTACTATATTCATAATTAATTTGATAGGCAATATCATTTCCATCAGCCCAAGTAATAAAATCATCAAGATTACTAAAACTTATCATATAAATTTGTCCCTTTGATAAAGTTACTTGAATAGTATCACCAACATTTATTAGATTTCCCTTGATATAATTACTACTAATTACTTTTCCTTTTTTTATCGTATCATCGCATTCTTCTTTAAATTCAATTTTTAAACGATTATTAGTAGCCCAAGTATTAATTTCATTAGCATTCATTTTCGTTAAATCAGGAACTGTAATTTGATTTTTCTTAGAAACTGTTAAAATAATTTTCGTATTATCATTAGGACTAATAACTTCCCATTTTTTAACACTTTGTTTTAAGATGATATTTTCTTCTTTTTCTTCGCTATAAGCATATTCTATATCACACTTTAAATTATTTCTTCCACAATAGATAATAGCATGGAAAGAATCAAGACCAACTAAATTATCCATAGTAACACTTTTTAAATCTTCTTCTTTACCTAGGGAAGATACTAAAGTAATAGGTTCATTTCTTTTAACTTCTTTGATTACATCTTGACTTATAATTGTATCTTTTGAAACTGTATCACTGAACTCAAAATTAATTGTAACATTCGTTAAATGATTATCATCAATATACTTGATAACATCATCTAATTTCCAACCAACCATACTAGTAACAACAGTGCTAATAGAAGTATCAACTCCATCAGAAACAACGACTTTCATTTTCTTAAGTCCTTTGGTAGAAGTACCAGCCTTTACACTCTGACTTATAATCTTATACTGTAAAATAGTATCGCTATTCTCAAAATCTTGTTCAATTAAAATATTTCTTTCATTTGCCCAAGTAACTACTTCTTTAATATCTTTATTCGTAAAATCTAATACCAAATCTTTTTTTGCATTAACACTAGAAATTACTTGAAATAAACTGTAAAAAGTAAGAAGTAAGGAACCAATAATAATAAATATTTTAACTTTTTTATTTTGAGCAAACATACCAACAATTACATAAAATACTGAAAAAATAGCTAACAATACCACACTGATAATACTAATAATCTGATTTAAAATATTACTACTAGCTAATATCGTATAAATCATATAAGAAATAGTAGAAACCAGTGATAAAGCTAAACAAAAATAAACAATAACTTGAAATACTTTTTCTTTTTTTTCTAATTTTTCTTCCATAATGCACCTCTATTCTAACTTAATTATATAATAAGAAATAAATTATGAATACTAAAAAATCTAAAAAATAGGAACTAGTGTCAAATAGTTAGAAAGTAAAATCCTAAATATTTTCTATCTTTCTAATAGTGTTCATGATAAAATAAAAGAAAGAGAGTGATAATATGAAACAAATAAAAGAAACGAGTATTTTTTTATTAATGCTAATGGCAAATATTTTAATAGGAACAACTTTACTATTTTTCTGTAAAATAACGATTACGCCATTTCATTTACCTGGATTTATTTTATTAACTAGTCTATTTTATTTCTTTTTAAGAAGAAAAGTAACTAAGAAAGAAATTCTAACAACAATCATTTTATCTCTTTTAATAGTATCTCTATCTACTTTAATTTCTAGTTTTATGTTTGATAGGTCAAGTGATGGAAATACTTATCATAAAGACGCAATTGGAGTATTAAAAGAAGGTTTTAATCCTGTATATGAATCTAGTGTTAAACAAATTAAAAAAAGACAAGATGACAGTAAAACACTAACAAACTATAGTATTTGGACAGACCATTATGCTAAAGCGAATTGGATTATTGCTGCTAATTTCTATAGTCTAACAAACAATATTGAATCTGGAAAAGCTATGAATCTAATTAGTATGTATCTTGTGTTTGGATTTATTTTTACTTCATTATCTACTTGTATGACTACGAAAAAAGCTATGATACTTGCTCTTATTACTGTACTTAATCCTATTACAGCTTCGCAAGTTTTTACTTACTATAATGATCAATTAGTATGTATGTATCTTTTCTTAGCTATCTTATTTTTAATAAAACTAGATAAAAATATAAATGATAAAAACAGTTGGTTTTATTACTTTCTTACTTTTATTATTTTAGCAAATATGAAGTTTAACGGATTAGGTTACTTATTAGTATTTAGTTTCTTCTTTGTTTGCAAGTATCTATTTAAGGCCTACAAAAACAAAAACTTTTTTCAAATATTTAAAAAATTATGTATAATATTTATTCCTTTATTTATAACCTCTCTTTTGATAGTAGGGTATCCTACCTATATAAAAAATACTATTGATCATAATAATCCATTCTTCCCATTATACGATAAAAATGGTGAAGATATTATTACTGCTCAACAACCTAAAAAGTTTTTAAAAATGAATAATTTAGAAAAACTATTCTATGCAACATTCTCAAAAGCAAACAATCTAAGAGAAAATGATAATACCGATTTAAAACTTCCATTTACGGTTTATAAAAGTGAACTAACACCAGCTATGAGTAACGATTTAAGAATTAGTGGTTGGGGAATATTTTATAGTGGATTATTACTATGTAGTATCATTATCTTTATTAAGTATTATAAACAATATAAAAAAGAAACATCTATTTTGTATACCATAGTAATTACTATTTTCTTACTACTTATTATGAGTGAATCATGGTGGGCTAGATATACACCACACTTTTATTTATTTATAATTTTATCACTTTATATTCTCTTTAAATATGAAAAGAAGAACTTAATATCTAATATTTATGTAGTTATTATTTTAATAAATACTTTAATACCATTTATGGGAAATAGTTATTATACTTTAAAAAATAGTATTCAAATTCATAAAGAATTAAAAAGTTTATCAAATACCGAAATCAAACTAAATGTAAATGGTATGAATGGTATTGTTTATAACTTAAAGGACTATCATGTTACTTATCATATTATGAAAGAAAATGGAAAAAAAGAATTATACTATCACTATTTAACATATGAAGGAGAAGAAGATGAATAAAAAACTAAATTTACTCATAATTATCTTTTTATTATTAGGACCTATTTTAGATGTAACTAGTTTTTTAGGATTACCATGTAGTATTTTAGTAAGAAGTATCTTTTTAATTGGTATTATTTTATATTTATTATGGTATAAGAAAAGTTTAAAGTTGTTAATTCCTTTATTAGCTTTTGGCTTAGTTAATTTACTATATCAGTACCTCTATTTAAAAAGTGGTATGGTTACTTCTATTTCAGCTTGTTTAAAATTTTTATATTTACCAGTATCAATTTTATTTTTTAATGCTTACCAGGTAGATACTAATAAAGATAAATTATTATTAACGGTTTTAATTACTTATTTAAGTATTTATTTATTATCTTATGTATTTAAAATAGGAGCTGATGCTTACTTACCAACAGATGGTAAAAGCGGCTTTAAAGGTTTATTTTCATCAATTAATGAATTTAGTGCTATTATTGTGGGACTATTACCCATATCTTTAACTTATCTAAAGAAAAAAGAAAAATGCCTACTTTTTATTTTCGTTTTACTAGCTAGTATTGGTAGCAGTTTATTAATTGGAACTAAAGTTTTAATGGGTGGTATATTGTTTACTGTTTTCTATTTACTATATCAAGAAAGAGATAAGTTATTTTTTAAAAAATCTAAAAAAGGTAAAATCATGATAATAGGTATTTTGATTATTTCTATCATATGTGGCTCTATTTTATTTACGAAAACTAGAACCTATCAAAATATGGTAATCCAAAATAGTTTCTTTAAAGTAGATAAAATTTTATCGTTAGACTTTGTGAATAAAGTAATATATAATGATCGTTTAAGTTTTTTAAGTGATAATTATCAGTATTTTAAAAGTCAAAATATAATAAAAATATTATTTGGAATTGGATTAACTGATAATAAAGTAAAAATGGTAGAAATAGATATTTTTGATATTATTTTTCGCTATGGCGTGATAGGTTTTATTACTTTTATAATTCCTATTATCTCATCTATTAAGTGGAAAAACATAAGAAAAGTTGATAGAATATCATTGTTACTATTTTTGATAATTTCTCTAACATCTGGTCATGTATTAATTTATCCAGCTGTTAGTATTTATATAGCGTTCATTCAAGAAAAAGAAATTGAAGTAGGTGATAAATTTGAAAACAGGAATCGTAATTATTCATTATAATGATCTTGAATCATTGAAACATTTAGTAGAAAATGTAGAAAACTATCATGTAATATCTAAAATTGTGATTGTAGATAATAATTCAAGAAAAGATGTAAAAAAGAGTCTTAGACTAATAACTGGTAAAAAAATAAAGTTAATTGAAAATAAAAAGAATTTTGGTTTTGCTAAAGCTATTAATATTGGATGTAAATACTTGATAAAAGAATTAGGCCCATGTAATTTAATTATTTCTAATAGTGATGTTATTATTGATAAAGAAGAAGATTTAAAAGCTCTAATAAAAGAATTAAATAAAAAATCAGTAGGAGTAGTAGCACCAACTATTGTAGAAAATAAACATTTAAATCGTGGTTGGAAAAATCCTAGTCCTTTCTTAGATAGTATGTTAAATTTGATTTATGTGCATCGCTTTTTTAGAAAAAAATATGTGTTTTATAAAGAAAAACATTATGATAGTAGAACCAGTTTAGTAGATGTTGTGAGTGGTTGTTTCTTTATAATGAAATCCAGAACATTAGAGAGAATTGGTTATTTAGATGAACATACTTTTCTTTATTATGAAGAAAATATTTTAGCAAAAAAGATTCATAATGAGAAATTATATATTGAAGTATGTAATGATATTCTAATTATTCATAATCATTCAGTATCTATTGATAAAAATGTAAAAAAGATAAATAAGTTGAAACTTCAAAAGGAAAGTCAGTATTATTTTCAAACAACTTATAATCATGCAAATCTATGGGAAAGAATGTTACTAAAGACAACTGCTTTTTGTAGTAGAATGATTTTAGCAGTAGTATATTTTTTGAAAGATTTGATAGGAGTAAAGAAAAAAGATAAATAGGAAAATGGGTTATGCCCATGTGGCATACGAGAAAAATATAAAAAGATATTTTTTGATAACTATTGTAGATGGAAAAGAGGTTAGTCTTATTTTTAAACTAACCTCTATATTTTTTATAGTATTTATAGTATTTAAAAAATAGTACTTTACTTTTAATATTCTAATTCATAAATATAGAATTAAATTGGCAGCTAATTATTTGACAATTACACTGAAAAATGATATAATTTCAGTGTAATTGTCAAAGAAAGAAAAGGGATTAATATGAAAAAAGAGGAGAAAATCAATTATAAAATTGAAAGTGATGTTCTTAAAAATTATGTAGAAGCTATTAATTCAATAAAGGAACCCATGAGACAAATTAAGAATCAACTTCATCAACTAACAATGCCAATGCAAGAACTAGATAAATCATTTAATGAATCTATGAAGCCAATCATTGAAGCTAGTAAAGCCACTTCTAAGCCACTTAAATCAATTCAAGAAGAACTAAAAAGCATTAATACTATGTCTAATGTAATTAAGGAACTATCGATTAAATATCCAAACAACCAGTCAAAAATATTTATAGATACTATAAAGCAAATAATGGATACCAATAATGGAATGCTTTCTACAAGAATGATAGAACCACTAAATATAAGCAGACAATATCTCTCAATTATGGAAAATAATAATGAAATTGAAAAAGTTTCAAGAGGTATATATCTTTCACCAAGTGCTTTTGAGGATAGTTATTTTTCCTTCCAACAAAAATATAAAAAAGCTATTTTCTCACATATGAATGCCCTATATTTTTACGGTATGACTGAGGAATTTCCATATAACTATACAGTAACTGTTTCACAAAGCTACCATGTTGATACTGTAAATGAAAAATGTAATGTATTTTATGTTTCAGATGATATATATGAAATAGGTGTTGTTGAAGTTGAAACTCCAAGTGGAAATAAAGTTAGAGCTTATGACAAAGAAAGATGTATTTGCGATATCATAAGATCAAAAGGAAGAATGGATTCAGAGCAAGTTAAAAAGACAATTAAACAATATATGCGAAGTCGAGATAAAGATATAGCAAAGCTATATGATTATGCAAAGAGAATGAGAATAAGTGAAAAAGTAATGGAAATGGTAGGTATATATTATGAGTAATTCAATCCAAGCAGTAAAGGATAAACTTAGAAATATTTCTAGAGAAAAAAATATAGATTTTAACTCTGTTATGAGATTTTATATGTATGATAGGTTTGTTGAACGTTTATCGAAAAGTAAATATAAAGATAATTTTATATTAAAAGGTGGCTTTTATTTGAGTAAATTATTCGGATTAGATAATAGAAGCACTATGGATATTGATACTGCAATAAGAAAAACAAATCTATCTTTAGAAAATGTTATTAAAATGATAACAGAAATTATTAATATAGATGTAGATGATAACGTAAAATTTGAAATTGAAAAAACAGAATCAATTCGTGATGAAGATGAGTATGGTGGATTAAGAATTACGATAAAATTTACATTAGAAAATATGAAAGATAGTTTTCACATTGATATAGCTACTGGTGATCCAATACATCCAGGGCCAGATGATTATAAATATGAATCACTAATAGGAAATGAAATATATAAGGTATGGTCATATAATTTGGAAACTATATTAGCTGAAAAAATAGAAACTATACTTAGCAAGTTAGAAGCAAGCAGTAGAATGAAAGATTACTATGATATTTATTTAATCCATAGGTTTAAATTTAATAAAATAAATAAAACTAAATTTAGAAGCGCAGTAGAAAAAACTTTTGAAAAAAGAGAATTTAATGCAGATCTAATTGTAAGTTTAAATGTAGTTAAAGATAGTAAGATATTAAGAGATAAATGGGTAAGCTATTCTAGGAAAAATAGTTATGCTAGAAATTTGGAATTTGATGAAACTATAAAATGTTTAGAAGACTTTATAGAAATATTAATACCGGTAGCAGTATAAGAGGTTTGAATGAGTATATAAGAATAACATATTGTACAACAAAAATAATTTCATATTTATCAGATTAAACACAATCAATAAGAATGGGGCTTTTATAAATTTTAAAATAGAACAAGTTGAAAAAAAGATATTTTTTTTAGCACTTGAGTTGTATTAGTTTTGGTCGACAAATACATTAAACTTTTGTGCTTTTTTTCTAAATTAAAATGTGATGTTTTTTAATTATTTGATAATTCAAAACTTTTCGTTAGAAGTTTGGTACAATTATCGCATAAGGTAGTGATGGGTATGAAAATTCTAAATAAAAAGTATTTTGAATCAATGAAAAAATATAGAGATGATAATAATTTACAGAATGAATTAACTGATGATGGAAAAGATATTTTGTATGAAAGAGTGGGAACAGTTACACATAGCGATGGTGAAACTATAATTGATGTATATAATATTTATAGCAAAAAAATATTAGGAAAGAAAAAAATTGCTACTTTATATATTTCTGGATATGGATATGAAAATACTGTAATTGCTCCAAAAGGCTTTAGATTTATGACAGATGAAGAATTTAAAAATAGACATTAAATGCCAATTAACTGCTTATTATATAGCTAAAATGAATGGGTGTGATATAGATAAACCTAAAAACCTTGCTAAAAATTGTAACAGTTGAATAAAAAATGATATAAAATCAGATAAAAATGTTAAAAAAGCGCCATATTTCTTGAGATATGTCGTTTTTTAGTTTATACTTAAGTAGGAAAAAATAAATAATCTGTATTGAGTAGATTGGAGAAAATATGGTAGCATTTATAGTTTTACATTATAAGTCAATAGATGAAACATTAGAATGTTTGAATACACTAAAAAAACTGGAACATCAAGAAAAAATAAAAATAATAGTTGTAAGTAACAGTGAAATAGATAGTGATTTTAAAAAGAAAATTACTAAATATACTAAAGATATAATAATTAATAGTGAAAACTTGGGATTTGCAAAAGCCAATAATGTTGGTTGCCAATATGCAATAGAAAAATATAAGCCTGATTATTTAGCTGTTATCAATAATGATTTGTTAATTGAACAAAGTAATTTTATTGACTTATTACAATCATCATATGATAAGTACAATTTTGATATATTAGGTCCAAAAATTAAATCACCTAGTGGTGAATCAGTAAATCCATTTCCAGTTTTAAGTAATAGAAAAATGATAGAAAATCAAATTAAAAAAAATGATAAAATTATTTCTATTTATAAAAGCAAATTTAAGTTATTCCTATTTAAAATCTATCATAATATCAAATATTCTTTAATTAAGGAACAGAAATTAGAAAATGGTAACAAAATTGCGAAAAATGTTGCATTGCATGGCTGCTGTTTAATCTTTTCTAAAAAATACTATCAAAAATACAGAGATATATTTGATAAAAGAACATTCTTATATCATGAAGAAGAGTTTTTATACTTTAGAATGTTAAAAGATAATTTGTGTACGATATATGATCCAAAGATAGTCGTATTCCATAAAGAAGGATCATCATTAAATAAAATTTTTGATGGCAAAAATTCAGAAAAACAAATTTTTAGATATACTGAATGCAATAACTCATTGAGGAAGTTATTAAATTATATTGATAGATAAGAGGTGCAAAATGGAATTTATAAAAGAAGTAATAAAAAATAAAAAATTAATATTTCAACTTGGTAAAAATGATTTTAGAAATAAATTTGCTAATACAAGTTTAGGGGCAATTTGGGGGTTTGTTCAACCGTTTATATTCATTCTAACATATGCAATAGTTTTTCAATTTATAATAAAGACAGGGTATCAATCTAATGTTCCATATGTGGTTTGGTTTGTGCCAGGAATAGCTATGTGGATGTTTATAAATGATAGTATACTATCAGCATCAGGCTCAATAAGAGCATATAGTTATTTAGTAAAAAAAGTTATTTTTCCAGTTGATATTATTCCATTAATAAGTTTGGTATCAACAAGTATTGTTGGCCTATTTTTAATAACGATTTCTGTTATTATATGTTGCTTTTTAGGATATGTTCCTAATTTTCTATTATTGTTATATATTATTGTAGCTACATATTGCTTAATTATTTCTGTAATTAGATTAACTTCAGCAATATCAACTTTGATACCAGATTTTCTTCAATTGTTGAGTGTTTTAATGCAGTTATTATTTTGGTTTACACCAATTGTATGGAATTTTAACATGATAACTGACTTAGGGATAATTGAAAAACTAATGAAGTTTAATCCAATTGCATATTTGATAGAGGGAATGAGGGCTTGCTATACTAATAGTTCATTCATAATGAGTTATGGTTTCATTTATACAATAGTATTTTGGATAATAATTTTAATAATATTTATATGGGGAAATAGTATTTTCAAAAGAGCTAAAAAAGATTTCCCAGATGTATTATAGAGGTGCAATATGAATAAAATAGAAATTCAAAATTTAACTAAAGAGTATAAAATGTATGATAGAAAAATTAACAGATTGCAAGAGTTAATTTTTCCTAAAATGAATAAACATACTACATTTACAGCAGTTAGTAATTTAAATTTATCAGTAGATGAAGGAGAAATATTAGGGATATTAGGAAGAAATGGTGCTGGGAAATCAACATTATTGAAAATGATTACAGGTGTAGTAACACCAACTTATGGAAAACTTAAAATCAATGGAAAAATATCGTCGCTTTTAGAGTTGGGAGCAGCATTTAATGGTGAGTTAACTGGTGAAGAAAACATATATCAGCATGGTCAAGTAATGGGATTAACAAAGCAAGAAATAGAAAATACAAAACAGGATATTATAGATTTTGCAGATATTGGTGAACATTTAAATCAACCAGTAAAAACCTATTCTTCAGGTATGTTTGCAAGATTAGCATTCGCGTGTGCAATAAATGTAAAACCAGATATTTTGATTGTAGATGAAGTGTTGTCAGTGGGAGATGTAGCATTTCAATTAAAATGTTTTAAAAAATTTGAAGAATTTAAAAAAGAGGGTAAAACAATTTTATTCGTTTCCCATAGTTTAGAAGATATTTTAAAAAACTGTACTAGATGTATTGTTATGGAACATGGTCAAAAAATATTTGATGGTGAAACAAAGGCAGCCGTTGATTTTTATAAAAAAAGAATAGCAGAAGATGTTGAAAAAAAATTAGGAAATGAAGTAAATTATATAAAAGAAGAAGAAGTAAAGTTTAAGATTCCTAAAGGTAATGATTATTGGTTCAAAAAGATGGAGTATAACAAAAAATTAGAAGCTTATGGAAATGATAAAGCTACTATAATTGACTACGGTGTATTTGATAAAAACAATAAAATTGTTACAACAATTAATAATGATGATGAGTATATAATAAAAATGAAAATAAAATTCAATGATGACATTGAAAATCCAATTTTTGCTTTTGGAATAAAAGATGTTAGAGGAATGGATTTATGTGGCATGAATACAGAAATACCTGAAATTACAACAGGAAAATTTAAAAAAAATGATGTAGTTATTGTCTCATTTAAACAGGTAATTCCTTTGGCACCTAGAAAATACATGTTATCTTTTGGTTGTTCTAAATATACAAAGAGCGGAGATTTAGAAGTTTTCTCTAGGAGATATGATGCATTGTTTATAGATGTAGTTAATAAAAGGTTTACATCTGGCCTTTTTGATTTAAAAACAGAAATAAATATTAGCAAGCAAGGAAAGTGATTTTATGAAAAGTAAGAAGTTAAGTATAATTATTCCAGTATACAATGGAGAAAATTATATTAAATCAATTTGTAAACAACTAAATAATCAAACTTATAAAGATTTTCAAGCTATATTTATCGATGACTGTTCACAAGATAAGACTTATGAATTATTAACTCAAATGAAAAAAGAATATCAATTTATTACAGTTTTTAAAAATAAAAAAAATATGGGAGCAGGTTATTCAAGAAACTATGCTATTAAAAAAACTGATAGTGAATATATTGGCTTTTTAGATTGTGATGATGAAATACCAAACAATTATTATGAAGAATTAATGAATACACTACTTAATGAAAAAGCTGATATGGTATTATGTGATGTTAAAATTACATATGAAGATGGATTTGAGGCAATACCTGATTTTTATAATAATACATGCCATAGATTACCTGTCACAAAAAAAGATATTATACATAATGATATTGCAGCAGCAGCATGGAACAAAATTATAAAAAGAAATATTATAATCCATAATATGTTTGCTGAAGGAATCATAAATGAAGATATACCAGCAATTATTGGAAGCATTATTGACTGTAATAAAATTGCATATACAAATAAAACATTTTATACATATATACAAAGGAAATCATCTGTTCAGAATGGAACAAAAATTAAAAAAAAGTTTGATGTTTTTAATGCAGTAGAAGAGTTAATAAATAGAAAAGAAAATAATATAGACTTAAACGAAAATATGGATGAAATCATTTATCATCAAATAGTTTTATTTCTATTTTTTGGTATTCTTGGGTTAGACAATGTAAAAGCAAAATATTTAATGCAATTTGAAAAAAAAGCTAAAAAGTATAAATTTAGATCCAATAAATACTATTGGGAGTTTATAGATAATCAAAGTAAAAAAATAAAATACTATTATAAAATAATATTAAAATTAATGAAGCTTAATATGTTTTATAGTGCAAGTTTAATTGTTAAAATAGGAAAGCTATATCTAAAAATAAGAAATAAATTTAAAAAGAAAATTATAAAATATGATATTACATTAGATGATATAGTAAAAGAAGCAAAGAAGAATCAAAAAATAAAATCACAAACAACTATATCAGTAGTTGTTCCAAATTATAATTATGAAAAATATTTACTACAAAGACTTTATTCTATATTGCATCAAACTGAAAAAATTAATGAAATTATAATATTAGATGATTGTTCATCTGATAATAGTAAAAAATTAATTGAAGATGTTTATAATAAATTACAAAATATTATAAATATTAAAAAAATATATAATGATAAAAATAGTGGTTCTCCTTTTAAACAATGGAATAAGGGATTTTGTTTTGCTGAATCAGAATATGTGTGGATAGCGGAAGCAGATGACTATTCAAATTCAAAATTTTTAACAGAAGTTATGAAACCTATGAAACAAGATAGGGATGTTGTATTAAGTTACTGTGATACATCGTACATTCATACAAATGGAATAGTATTAACAAATACAGTGGAAGATTTAATTGATATTATGAAAACTAATCATTGGAAAACTAATTATATTAATGATGGAATTGATGAAATTAAAAATTATGAGTTTTTGAATTGCACTATTGCAAATGTTTCAAGCGTTATATTTAAGAAACAAAATTATACAAAAGAATTAGAAATGGCCGGAACATTTAAACAATGTGGTGATTGGTATTTTTATTTTTCTGTAATGAAAAAAGGTAAAGTTGCATATTCAACAAAAGCCTATAATTATTGTCGTTTACATGGGGCTAATTCTACTACTAATTTAAAAAAGAAAATACATTATAATGAAATAAAGAAAATGCAAAAAATAATAAAATCAGAATATAAAGTTAGAAAAAATTCTGAAAAATACATTTCAGAAAGATTATCATATTTGAAAGATGTTTGGGATTTATCTGATATAGATATATAGGGGGAAAAATGCGAAGATTACTTGATAAATTTTTTCCAATTGGAACAAAAAGAAGAAATTTTCTTTTTGAATCAAAGAAAAAAGTAAGAAAAATAATAAGTAAAATGTTTAATGGCTTATATAAAATAATACCAATTGCTAAATTTAAAAATATTGCAAATGTAACGGGTAATGATGCCTTTAGAAAATATAATACTAATGGTAAATTACATCCGAAAAAGAATGAATATATTATTTTTGATAAATACAGAGAAGAGTATGCATTAAGTCATCCGTTAAATAACCTAAATAGAAAAATAGCTATTCACATTCACTTGCATTATCAAGATTTGCTAGATGAATTTATAAAATACTTAAATAATATGCCATATAAATTTGATATTTACTGCTCAATTAATGATAATCACAATGAAGCCATGATAAAAGATAAATTACAGAATATAAAGAATGCTAATAAAGTGTATGTTAAAAAGACTCCTAATGTTGGCAGGGACTATGGACCTATGGTTTGTGAATTTAGAAAAAATTTAAAAAAGTATGATTACGTTTGCCATATTCATACAAAAAAATCATTAAGAACAGGCGCTAGTCAAGATGCTTGGAGAATACATTTATTAGACGGAGTGCTAGGAAGTAAAAATTTAATTAAAAATATATTCTATATGTTTGAAAATATGAATATTGGCATCTATTTCCCAGATAGTGATACATCAGCACCATATTGGGGAAATACTTGGATGGGTGCTAAAACACTTGGAATAAAATATTTATCACTTTTAGGAATACCCTTTGAAGACAATTATCAAGACTTTTCAGTAGGAAGTATGTTTTGGGTAAAAAAAGATGCTGCAAAACAAGTATTTGATAGAAATTGGAAATGGGATGAATTTGGTGAAGAATGTGGCCAAGATGATGGGACATTAGCTTATGTATTTGAAAGATTATTTGTATTGTGTTCAAACTATAATAAATATAATTACATTTGTTATAATGAAACAATGAATTTAATGCTAAAAAATTATAGTGAAAGAAATATACACCAGTATTATGAAAAAAATATTGATAATTTATATTTAAAATTAAAAGACTATGATGTAGTGTCATTTGATGTTTTTGATACATTAATAACCAGAAAAATATATAATCCAGATGATGTATTTAGAATAATTGATAATTTAATTTCAAAAGATATAAAGTTAAATCAAAATTTTATTATTATAAGGAAACAAGCTGAAAATTTAATTAGAACTGAAAAAAATGATCCTGATATTC
>OGWY01001169.1_pt1 | contig 21269 bp, 18 predicted proteins | sample 1576121 | NCBI WGS metagenome assembly OGWY01 (sample SAMEA3541543, study PRJEB24748) | human gut metagenome | biome: human gut; feature: human-associated habitat; material: faeces | place: China | collected 2012 | reverse complement strand
CTTCTATATCTGATATACTATTTATTATATCGTCATTTTCTTCTCATTTCCATAACAAAAAACGCTCCAGCTATCGCCAGCGTGCCTCCAAACTAACTATTCTCCTATATTGCTTTAAACATCTTCTGTGACACAGGCTTCTCTCCTTGCGTCCGTTCCAATTCTTTTCTGGCATTCTGCAAGTCCTCCAGCCGCTTCAATTCATCCTCTGCATCCTCAAGACCTAAATGCGTATAGGTGTTGGTATGTACATATATCACTCCAAATGAATAATAAAGCAAGTCAATTCTGAAATACTTTTACACAAAACACCATATTATTCGTGCACAAATATCTCCCCATATCCTTTAAAATCAAGTCTCTCCGGCAAATACCCGACAAAAAGCAATACCCCATTTGCAATTTCGCGAAAATACGCGTGAGAGGGGGCATCGGTCTTTAGGATGAAAGTAGATTGAGATTCAAATCCCCCCCTGTCATCACTCTAATTGTTTAAGTATATTATATTGTTTTGTAAATTCTTATTGAAACTTCTCGTTTTATAGCAATCGGGAACTTACCCTGAAAAATATTCAGGGTAAGTTCCTTTTTTGTTATACTGTTTTCATATGATATGGGTGCTACAGAAAGGACACTCACATGAAAAAGAATAATGAAAAGAAGTATTTACATTTAACATATAAGGACAGATCCGTCATCCATGAATTTCTTAATTACGAATATTCCTTTACAGCTATTGGTAACCGCATACATAAAGATAGAACCACTGTTGCTAAAGAGGTTAAATCTCATCGCTTTATTAAGCCTTTTGGTAAATCTAAAGAAATAAGCTGTCCTAATCTTAATAAAGCTCCATATGTTTGCAATGCCTGCCCTGATATAGGTAAATGCCGCAAAGCTAAACTCATTTATGTTGCCGCTATTGCCGATCATGAATACAGACAAACTCTTTCTTTACAACGTGCTAATCTTAAAGTTACAAAAGATCAGGTTGCTGCTATTAATGATGTTATTGCACCTTTGATGATTCATAAGCATCATAGTGTCAATCATGTTTTTGCTTCTCATCCCAAATTACTCCCTTTCAGTAAATCTACATTTTACAGATATGTAGATTTAGGGCTACTTGATGTTAAAAACATTGATTTACAGCGAAAGGTTCGTTTTCGTGTAAAAAAAGAATACGATTACTCTCGTGAAAAGATTGACCATAAATATCGTCTAGGTCGACAGTATCACGATTTTCAGGATTATATGGAGCTTCATCCTATGGCATCAATTGTTGAAATGGATACCGTTATTGGTACATCTGGTGGTAAGGGTGGCAAATGCTTCCTTACTTTACTATTTAAAACCTTTAATTTCATGCTTATTTACCTGCTCCCTTATAAAAGAGTTCAGTATGTTAATGAAGTTTTTCAGGATTTAAAAAAGACATTAGGTGATTTTGAATTTTCCAGACTTTTTGAAGTTATATTAACTGATAATGGAACTGAATTTTCTGACCCAGAAAGCATTGAACTTTCTTCAATAAATGGAGAAAGGTTATCATATGTCTTTTTCTGCGATCCCAACGCATCCTGGCAAAAAGGCTCTATTGAAAAGAACCATGAGTATATAAGATATGTTCTTCCAAAAGGAACTTCCTTTGCTGGATTAACGCAAGTAGACTGCAATCTTCTTGCTTCACATATCAACTCAGTACCTAGAAAGTCACTTAACAACCAATCTCCTTTTGAAGCCGGTCAAGGCTTTATTGGATTAGATAACATCTCCAAGCTTGGTATTTCCCAGATACCATATGACGATGTTAACTTAAGTATAAGATTACTTCGTAAATAAATATTGGGCACCCATATCAAATCAGCATAAATACTTGTTTTCCAGCGGGAAGTTACTTCTATTCTTTTTTTGAAGTGCCGAACTTCCCGCTACTTAGAGTGCACAAAAATCACTACGAAAGTGATTTTATTATACTATTTTTTCAAATATATCACAATAATTTATAAACAAACTCCCATTTTTCGGGAACCTACTCTGCCAAAAAGCAATTTTAGGGCATCGGGAACCTCGCCTGAAATTTAACAAAATTTCGCACGAAGGGGCCATCGGTCTTTTTTCCCAAAATTGACTGAGATTATACCACCACATAGTCAAAAAATCTTTTACCATTTACATCAATGTATTTATTATCCTTTTTCCATTTTCTTCAATAAATTTCATATACGACTCCATATATTCCCAGTCAATACTTTCATCATCCTTCACTGGTAATGGAATTGTAAAGTCAGTTTTCATATGACGGTTCAATTCATCAATAAAAGCCTTATAATGTAATCTTCCCTCTCTGAAAACCATAGTTGCAATATATTGTTTTTGGTAATATGACATTTCTTTTTTAGGAATTAACACATTAACATTTTGACTTGTATAAAAAGGTTTATCTTGTATAAAACATGAGCCAAGATATTCTCCCCCTAGCGAAATTGTCATATAACCAGCTTTATATGGCTCTAATCCGTCAATTCTATCAATATAATCAGTTACCCCATTGTTTGCATTTGCCCTACCAACAAAATTAACAGACGGTGCATTATCTTTCATTCTGACTTTATCTAATTTTGATCCACTATCGATAATGAATAAATCATCATCATATAAATGAAATCTTTTGAATCTACTTACATCGACACTTTTTTCTGAATATTCATAAGTTTTTATACAATTCTTAATCGCTACTTTTGCTTTATTTTTTATCGCTCCAATATATTCGTTCATGTAATTCCAATCTGGAACATCTGGTGATGTAATCGGCAATTTAATAACAAGATTCAAAATATCCGTTCTTGTCATTTTTTCTATGAAATCATATTTATTAGCTATTTTGGCCTTTATTACAGATATAAGAAATAAGCTTTCATTCTCTGTCCATTCATGATTAAGTGCGTACATACCTTGTACATGAGAATATCCAACAAAATCATTTGCTTGATAAAAAAAGGAATCTGTACTTTTTGCAGCGGTATCTGTAAATGTAATAATTCCTTTTTCTTCAGTGCAATCTCTATTTGTATATCCCCCAACGCCGTTATTAAAACCAGAATTTACTATTACTGGATTTTTTCCGTCATCTTCAAGCAAATCCTTATTAGTAATCTTGTAAGCTTTTGTCGGATGAATATCAAATAGCTTTGAAATAGTGAATTCTCCCCATTTGTCTGTATCAATTATCATGTTTCTTACCATCCTTTAATACAATAGAAATGCTATTATCATCATTTTGTAAAATGTTACTTGAATATAAAACTTTATTCAAAAGATTATTTTGAAATGCTTTTACATCAATACCTTTTTTATACATTTCATAATCCATTACAGTTTTAACGAAATGTTCTTCAAATATTACAAATGGTTTCTCCGGTTTTTGATAAGATAAATGTTCCTTCGGATTGATTATCTGTCTGGTATCATATTTACTGTCAATACCATCATGAATAGATTGAATCCAATAATCCTCAATCCCATTCCATCGATTTTTTATATCTTGTCTGCCCTGATTTTTTACTGTCTCCAATCCATCTTCTTCTATATAGTAACCAATAATATTTTGACCATTTTGAGGTTTATGAGCTTCAAAAACAAATATTGAAGTTGTAACACCTGTAAATAAATTTTCAGGCAATTTGATTATCGTCGTTACCTTATGCTCTTTAAGCACCTTATTGCCATATTTCTTATCTGTCAGATCTTTTTCAAGCTTTTTATCCGGTAAAATAAATGCACACTTTGTTCCAACTGGAACATTATCAAGAACCGCTTTAACAATAGTCATGCAACCATATGCACGTTCAAACGGAGGATTCATCAACACCTTTGTTATACCTTTTGTTTGACTATCACTTTCAAGTTTAACTTTTATCTCTCTAATCCACTTAGCAGCTTCCTCTTTTCTTGTATCTAACTGCTCCAGATTAGTCTTACCATCTTTGTGAATAAGCATATTAGCACATGCCAATGCATAAATCTCTCTATCAAATTCAATTCCGTATAACTGCTTTGCTTTAATTTCTTTCGCTTTATCAGTATTTATTCCACCAGCCTCTTTAATCATATTGCACATAGATTTAACAAGAAAAGCTCCCGAACCGCAAGCTGCATCAAGAATCACATCATTCTGATCAACCTCTAACAAACGATACATAAATGATGTAATATGATCTGGTGTAAAAACCTGTCCTCTTTCAGATTTTCCTTTATAGCGATTAAATTCGTTAAAGAAGATAGCCATTACATCCTCACCATTCCACTTATCCGAATTAATCAAATCAGATATTTCTGTAATCCAATCAATAAAATCATCAATAGCCTGCTGATTATCAGTAGTATTCATCTTTATTTCTGAATAAACATCACATAATAAATCCGACTTTTCATTTTGCTTTTTTGCTTCTTTAAGACTTTTTGAAAGCTGATTTAAAATTGTTTGATGAAAAAGGCTATACTCTGTTCCTTTATGAAGTATTGCACCTTCCTTTACAGCAACCAAAGCACAGGCCGTAAATATCATTCTATGATTAAGATTTTTTACGCCAAACTCTTTGTGTAGGCAATTATTGATTTTCATAGTCAAATCGTAAATCCTACCTTTGTCAATAGAATCTGCTACAAACAATTTAGTATAATATTCTAATCGTTGAAGAGTTGATGCAGGTGAAGGTAATTCATCATTATTCATAAACACACGAATATCTTTTCCATTATACAAAATACCCACGACTTTTGAATAATGTCTATTTAGAATATCTATATTCTTAATTAGTTCCTTTTTCCATTTGCTTTTTAAAATATCTTCCTTTTCAGATTTAGTTTCAAGAACAACAGCTACTCCATTCTGATTATATGGAAGACACCAACCATCTGGTTTATCACTTATTCCATTAAAATCTGTAGTTCCAAGTCTACTTCCTAATTGAATAAAAGTTGTAAGCTGCCCCACTCCGGCAATAAATGCTGATGTTTCTACATTATTACCACTAGAATCAATAAATCCCAAAGTAATTCCTGCCTCATTTCTAACTTGATCTTCTGTACGAAATGCCATTTTTTCCTCCTAAATATCTGCCCCATTTTTTTAACCAACAATATCTGTCATATGAAAAGATAACATTATGATGCTTTGAATTTTTATTTACAATCACAACTTTATCTTCAGTCGTAACTCTATCAAATATCTGAGATGCCTTACCTCTGAAAAACTCAGTAACTGTGTGATTTTCCGGAATTAAAATAATCTCTTTTTCATAAAATCTCCTCTCAATATAATACAATTATAATATAAAGTAATTACTTTTTACAAATATTATATTTGTAAAGTTATAATTACTTATAAAACATTAGCAAATTCTATAATAAATTAGGAGCATAGTTCTTGATCACAAAAAAGCCACAATCTTAGCGTAAATACTCCCAAACGATTGTGGCTTTTTATCATCAATTTTTATTTTGTAAGTAGTCATTTACTACTAAGGGATTTCTCCCCATTTTTTTGACTATTATGGCTCATATTCCATATTCCTTAGTAGTCTAAATCGTAGTATTTTCAATACTTTCCACCATATTCTGCCCTGTATTGCCCCAGTCTGCGAAGGTATGCATTATCATAAAACTTGAGTGCCATGGCAGATGAAAAGTATTTTTATCATATATCTAAAACCTCTCTAAATGCTTGATTTTACTGTGTTTTCGGCACTTATAACAACTCTGCAATATTTCTATGATAATATTTTTGTTCACATTTTTAGCATATTTTGGAATAACTTTGCATAACTTTTCCTTCGTTTGGGCTAAATACTGGGCTATTTTCAAACCTTTTAGCCCACAACCTTTTTCATATATAGATTAGCTAATATTTATAAGGTTAGAGAAATAGACGATGTGGAGTATATTTTAGGTTTAGAATTACCTACTCAAGCAAAAAGAATTACCAGAAAAGAGCAAATACTTGTACCCTCTGTCGAAGGTTTCTTAATATAGTTGTGCTTTGGCAAATGAATCTTGCCTTTATGTCTGGTACTGAATAATCTGATACATTTCTTGTCACAATATATTCTGCTCCATAACTTTTTGTACATTCCATTTGTAAACAATCCCCAATACCAGAAAACCATTCATTTGCAAGACCAGATAATAATTTTGCTTTATCTATGCCCTCTACGCCAAAATCTTGCACAAATTTGATTATATTTTCTTCGTTCCTTTGCCATATAATCTTTTCCTTATTAGAATCATTGTATAATCCATTTACCCTTACATAATCTGAATTACAAATAATAACATATCTTCTGGTATTTTTTCGAGTTCCATTATTGCTCTCTGTCTTAACGCCGTCGTATGTCATAGCTCCTTTAAATTTTAGGATAAAATTGCTGTTTCTTCTTATTTATATTATTCATCCCCGCCTCCCTTATTTTGTTGTTATCATTTCATCATTACAACTATATTTACTTAAACTATATTTTTATTTATCAGTCTGTTCACTTACAGTACCTAAATCCTTATATAGAGCATCCATTTTACTCTTTACCACATTATCTGCTCTAACCTTAATGTACCAGTCATGTTCAGCAGCTTACACCATCAAATCCAAACCTAATCATAAGATAAATATTTTTTACTTAGTCTGCAATACGCAAGCATTCTTTTTCTCATACTATAATAATGTTCATCGCGAGGCTCAATCTTAGGTCTGTTTCCACGCACTATCTCATCAACTGGCATCTGAAACAAATTACTCAATGCATATAAATTGTCAATCGACGGCACATTAGCACCGTTCATCCATCGGTATATGCTCTGCAGACATCCGAGCCCAAGATACTTTTTCACATCTTTTACAGTCAATCCCTGGTTTTGCATTATTCTTCTTATATTATTGCCGGTTTCAATATTATCAATTACAGGTACCATATCACATCTTCCTTTCCTAAATACTTTTTTCGCATTATTTTTATAAATACTATTATAAATATACTATAAACAATAGTCAAGTATTTATAATTGGACTTGTAATTCAATAACTTATATAGTTCATCCATAAAATGTCCCGTCCTTACCCTGAACTTTTTATCATTTTCCAACTCAGCTTCTGTCCTTAATTTATCTCCCAATATGCCGTATTTTTCTGTAAATTCTTCAAATGCCTTGTCATACTCATCATAATATGGATTTATTCTTTTACATGTCTCTTCGTTAGATTCTCTCCATAAAAAAATCATATTATCCAATATCTTATCCCACTCATCATGGCATGTATCATTAACTAAAATTCCCTCTTCATTCGTATAATTTTCCCCAAGATATGATGGCGAACCATTTCTGTTATCCTTTAAATCCTGTAGCATATCAGGAACCAACCGTTGCAGATAACCATCCATATTCCAGACGTCACACTCCGCATAACCTCTGACTATACGCTGACAACTCCATTTTATACATCTTTTTAAATACTTTAATATTTCCTGCATTTTAAATTTTTTACCCAAAGCACACCGGCGAAATTCTTCTTTATCCCAGACATTATTTACATAATATTTTTTATTACTCATTTTACACCTCCAATCTAATTACCATTAATATATTTTTCAAATTTATGCACAATTGTTATTTCCCATAAATTTAATTTTAACGCAAAAATATCCCCGTCAACGACGAGGATATCTTCAATACTGGTATGTAACACTTTGCTTAGAATAAGAAAATTATCTATACTTGGAAGTGACCGCCCTGAAATCCATTTATATATGGCTTGAGGATTTTCAAATCCCATAAATTTCTGAATATCTTTCACGGTATATCCATTTTTCTTTAACAATTCCCTGATTCTTTCACCAGTTGCTTTTTGTTGAATAGATAAATAAACAGGCTGCATTTCTGTTCCTCCTTAATCTATCCCGAACTATTTTAATTTTAACATCCCACGGCTAAATTTTCCATAATTGTTTCATATATATTCTTGCAAAAATTCTGTATCCCATTTCCAAACCTCCATTTCTTTAACACATTACATATTTTATATTATGATATGTAATATGTCATTGAACCGGTGGTTTAAAATAAACATTTCTAATTATGTTTCTTATATATTTTTAAGCAAACTTTTTAAATTATATAAATGCCGGCTTGACTTAGCAAAAAGCCATAAAGCATCTATAACCTCCTCAGACAAATTGCTCTTTTCATTATCCCACCTCTGTCCTGCTGCAAAACTCTCACCAATTCTATAGCCTATAAAAGCAGCTACATCATTTAATGAATTTGCAAGCATTCCAAAAAATGAATTTGGCATATTTTTTATTGGTACATTTTTTAAAATATCAATTATTAACTCTAACTTCCAATCATATGCATAAAACGCTCCATTAGGTTTAGCCATTTCATCAAGTGCAAGCATTGCAGAATGTATAAATGTAAAAAAATAATTATATACATATCCAAATTCTTGCGGAAGTTCTGCAATAAAATTAATTTTATTATCCCTGACACCGTCTACATTTCCAATAAAATTATTTATTACATTTTCATCCTGATATTGATTAAAATACATTACATTTGAATTAACCAACGAAATATAATTTTCATATTCTACATTATAGTCTTTTGAAAACTCATAAAGTTCCAGAAAGAATTTGCTAATATCAGAAACCTCAAAAATTACAATCCCATTCTGTTCAACATATGGATCTTGTTTAGGATTATCTGTATAAAGCAGCTGAACAATAGGGAAGTCGTATTCTCCACTTGTATTTGTATAAACATTATTAGCCCAATCGACTGCTGTAATAACATTCAAATCTCCCAATGCATATCCAATCATAATAACAAGTGACTCTTTCATCAAAAATGGTAATCGTGCCTGTCTGTAATCATTAGGTCTAAACATATATGCATAATCTTCGTTTGTTATAACAATACTATCCGGTATATTACATACTCCATGAATGTGATAAATAGGAATCATATTTGAAATTTTGGTAAAACAACCATCTGGTGAAATAGATATACAATCACCGCCCAAAATATTTTCTAAAACTGTATCATAGTTAGTAGTGGTAATCCAGGATGCTGGAATATTTCTGAAGTATTTTTCATAATCCTCTTTGACACTCTCTTCTGGATAAACATTTGTTTTTTCACTAATTATGCACTTCATTTTTCTAACAGCTTCTTGATATGTAATATTATTTTCAATACTATATTCCTTACATATTTTTGTTGCAATTTCAGGATAAGAATTTTTATTTTTTAATATATTTTCATTAATTTTCATCTCTTCGCAACATACTTTTAATAATTCAGCCCATGTATACGCTTCATAATAGGTATTATTTTCCAGTATTGCTTTTGTAAAACCCGAGCCAACAAAAAAACCTAAATTTCCCAACCTTGACGCATTACAAATTGCTTTAAATACATCTTCTTTCGTCTTTATCTCTTTCATACGCTCTTCTCCTTAATAACTTTACATACATTTATACTCATCCCCCACATTTTCCCTCCTTTCCCATAAAATTCCTTTACCTATATATACCACCAACAACGTAAAAAAAATGTCGAATCCTGCGATTCGACATTTTTTTCCAAAAATTTCCAATAGATTAAAATTCACACAAACAAACTCATTAAATTGGCAGGAACAAGTGCATTTGAGTATGTACCTGCAAGTACAGGTTCACTGTAACCTCTCAAAATGAAAGATATTTTTTCAAAATAACAAAAACCTCTTTAGGTGACAGAGCACCAGCCAGCATAAGTTCTCCTAATTAATATCAATATCAGCTAAAGCGTCTATCAATTTTACATTATCTTTACGTGATTTTATGGCAATTCTGTAATACCCGTCTGTGAGATTCTTATAATTGCTGCAGTCTCTTATAAGTATTCCTCTTTTTAAAAGTTCTTCTTTAAGACCTTTTTTGTGCATAAAAAATATATAATTTGCGTCACTCTCCCAGTACTTAATATTCATTCTTTGAAAATTAGTACAGATAAATTCTCTCTCTTTACTTATTAAACTTACTGTGTCTGCAGCAAATTTATCCTCATCAAGAGCAGCTATTCCTGCATTTTGTGCCAGAACAGAAACATTCCACGGCTGCCCGGCATCATACATTTTGCCAATAAGCTCTTTATCATATGTAATGCCATATCCAAGCCTGATGCCTGGTATTGCATACATTTTGGTAAATGCCTTCAGAACAAACAAACCTCTGTATCTTAATATACTTTTAACGTATGAAAGTTCATCTTCCTTCCCTGTAAAATCAAGAAAACATTCATCCAGAAAAATACGCACTCCGTTCCTGTCACATTCCTTTATAATTCTTTCAAGCAAACGGTCATTTATAAGTATCCCTGTAGGATTATTAGGATTACATAAAAAAATCATATCAGGTTTATACTCAAACATTTTCATAAAATCATCTTCTATTTCAAATGTGTTGTGATTTATCTGATAATATTCAACTTTTGCCCCGACACATTCAAGTGCGGCTTCATATTCTGCAAAACATGGAGCTGCAACAACCGCATTTTTCGGTTTTATGGCAAATACATATCTGTACAGCACATCAGAAGCTCCGTTTCCGCATATAATGAAACTACTGTCAACTCCATATCTTCTGCCAATCTTTTCTCTTAAATCATCGCAAAACATCTGCGGATAATTTTCACACATTTCAAGCGAATTAACAACCGCTTCACGCACGCTTTCCGGAATTCCCATAGGATTAATATTAGCTGAAAAATCTGTCACATTTTCATATTTATAAATATCTCCGCCATGTATGTTTTTCATGAACATTTCCATTCCTTAACAGATTTTTCAAGGCGTTTAAGTCCATCTTCAAGCATTTTTTGTGGACATGCAATATTAAATCTTAAAAATCCACCGTTGCTTCTGTAAGCAGAGCCGCTGCTTACATACAGCCCGCTGCGTTCACATATAAAGTCTTTTAATTCATCAGAATCACTTGCAATATCTGTGCAATCAAGCCACATAAGATATGTAGCATCTGACTCCACGGGCTTTATCTGCGGAATTCTTTCTTTTATAAATTTTTCTGCAAACTGCCTGTTTTCCCACAGATATTCTCTAAGGTCGTCAAGCCACTCTCCACCTTCACTATATGCCGCAGCCGCCGCATCAGCCGCAAAAACATTAGTCTCTGCCAAATGGTCTGTCTCAAGTCCTGTGATAACACGATGTCTGATATTTTCATCAGCCACGATAACTGCCGCTGTCTGGATTCCGGCAATATTAAATGTCTTTGTCGGTGCAACACATGTAATACAATTATCTCTGCACACATCTGATACAGATGCAAACGGGATATAGCTGATACCTGGTTTTGTTATATCACAATGAATCTCATCAGACACAACGAGCACATGATATTTTTTGCAAAGTTTTCCTATTTTATCTAAAATATCTCTATCCCATATATTTCCTGTAGGATTATGTGGATTACATAATATCATCATAGATGTCTGTGGATTTGCGAGTTTTTCTTCCAAATCCGCAAAATCTATGCTGTATTTTCCATCATTATATACGAGCCTGCTTTCAAGCACATTTCTTCCATTATCCAATATCGAATCAAAAAACATATTATAAACAGGTGTCATAACAACAACATTTTCTGCTGGTGTAGTCATTTTGCGGATAATGCTTGATATAGCCGGGATTACGCCGGTTGTAAATATAAGCCATTCCTTATTAATAGAAAAATTATATCTGTCCTTCCACCATTTCTGATATGCACAATACCACTCGTCCGGTATGTCAGTATATCCAAAAATCCCATTTTCTGCTCTTTTGATTATCGAATCAGTTACCGCGTGCGGTGTACGAAAATCCATATCCGCAATCCACATGGCAAGACCACCTTCTTTAACCCTGTCCCACTTTATTGAATGGGTACCTGTTCTGTCTGTAATCTCATCAAAAAATTTTCTGTTTTTCATACCCGACATTCCTTTCACATATTTATTTTCTAGCAAAACTGATTAATCATCAATTTTCTTAATATCAATAAGCTGCGTTACCATAAATGCATGCAGCTGCGTCTCAAAATCATGTAATAAAATCCATGCTATTTATTTTAATATTTCATCCTCTATTTTACAATAGCTTAACAGGGTAATTACTGCGATGTTTATTAAGATATATAAAATATAAAAATGTTGTTAAATTTTTATCATTTTCGTCAAAAATTACACAAATTGTGTTGATTTTACAGGTCGATTATGTATAATATAAGAAGATAAAACCGCCTTTAAAGACGGTTATCGCACAATAAGTAAAGAAACGAGGTTAAATGTAAGATGGCAGAAATCGATTTAAGCAAGTATGGTATCACAGGTACAACTGAGATAATTCATAACCCTTCTTATGAATTATTATTCGAGGAAGAGACATCTTCTAAGAACGAAGGTTATGAAGTTGGTAAGGAAAGCGAACTTGGTGCTGTTGATGTTATGACAGGTATCTACACAGGACGTTCTCCTAAAGATAAGTATATCGTAGTTGACGAAAACTCAAAGGACACTGTATGGTGGACAAGCGATGAGTACAAGAACGATAACCACCCAATGCCAGAAGATGTATGGGCTAAGGTTAAGGACATCGCTAAGAAAGAGCTTTGCAACAAGAGACTTTTCGTTGTTGATGCATTCTGTGGTGCTAACAAAGACACAAGAATGGCAGTTCGTTTCATCGTTGAAGTTGCTTGGCAGGCACATTTCGTAACAAATATGTTCATCAAGCCAACAGAAGAAGAACTCAAGAACTTTGAGCCAGATTTCGTTGTATACAACGCTTCTAAGGCAAAAGTTGAAAATTATGCAGAGTTAGGTCTTAACTCAGAGACTTGCGTTGCATTCAATATTACAAGCCGCGAACAGGTTATTATCAATACATGGTACGGCGGTGAGATGAAGAAGGGTATGTTCTCTATGATGAACTACTATCTCCCATTAAAGGGTATTGCTTCAATGCACTGCTCAGCTAACACAGATTTAGATGGCAAGAACACAGCTATCTTCTTTGGTCTTTCAGGTACAGGTAAGACAACACTTTCTACAGATCCTAAGCGTCTCCTCATCGGTGATGATGAACACGGCTGGGATGATAACGGCGTATTCAACTTTGAAGGTGGATGCTACGCTAAGGTTATCAATCTTGATAAGGATTCAGAACCTGATATCTACAATGCAATCAAGCGTAACGCTCTTCTTGAGAATGTAACACTTGATGCTAATGGTAAGATTGATTTTGCTGATAAGAGCGTTACAGAAAACACTCGTGTATCTTATCCAATTAACCACATTAAGAATATTGTACGTCCTATTTCTTCAGCACCAGCTGCAAAGAATGTAATCTTCCTTTCAGCAGATGCTTTCGGCGTACTTCCTCCAGTATCTGTTCTTACACCAGAGCAGACACAGTACTACTTCCTTTCAGGTTTCACAGCTAAGCTTGCTGGTACAGAGCGTGGTATTACAGAACCTACTCCTACATTCTCAGCTTGCTTCGGTCAGGCTTTCCTTGAGCTTCACCCAACAAAGTATGCTGAAGAACTTGTTAAGAAGATGAAGATGAGCGGTGCTAAGGCTTACCTCGTTAACACAGGTTGGAACGGCACAGGCAAGAGAATCTCAATCAAGGATACTCGTGGTATTATCGATGCAATCCTTAACGGAGATATCCTCAATGCTCCTACAAAGAAGATTCCATTCTTCAACTTTGAAGTACCTACAGAACTTACAGGTGTTGCAACAGAGATTCTTGATCCTCGTGACACATATGCTGATGCTTCTGAATGGGAAGTTAAAGCTAAAGACTTAGCTGGCAGATTCATTAAGAACTTCGCTAAATACGAAGGAAATGAAGCTGGTAAAGCACTTGTTTCAGCAGGTCCACAGTTATAATTATAAACAATGAGTATATGGCTTCATGCCGATATGTCATGTGTTTTTAGATTACTTTAAAAGCACCGCTTCCGGGCAATCCGGAAGCGGTGCTTTTGTAAGCTTCTGCCTATGAAGAATATACTCTTTACAAGTTTCGTAAATCCAATAATTATCAACCAAGAAAATCATATTTTGAGCTGTTGAATGAAGACATAATATCTGCTGTAGAACTATATGTACTGCTCACACTCTGTAAATTAGCTTCAGCATTACTCTCAATCCTGTCTGTAACAAACGAAAGCTTTTTCATAAATTCAGAATCACTTCCAAATATTTTTTCAAGTGAATCAACGTCTGCCTTTTTAAGCTTATCAGAATCAACCTCAAGAGTTCCGTCACTGTTATAAGTTATTCCGACTTTTTCAAGTGATTCCTTAATACTCTCTGGAAGTCCCTTTAATGCTTTCTTATAGAATTCGTCAAGGCTTGAGGACGTTTTTGACATAACTTCAACAAGCGAATTATATTTATCTATAAGTTCCTGTGCTGCTGCTGTAACCTTTGAAGTATCTTTGCTTTCTCTTGCATCTTTAAATACTGTACTCTTTTTACCTGCAAGCTTATCAATAGCATTCTGCAAATCCTCTGATGATTTATCAGTATTTTCATATCCTGTTTTGGAAACTTTTGCTTTCAGCATCTGTGTCGCTGCTGATGTGCTTCCATTTATGCTGTTAAGCATCGAATCTGCTGAACTATCATTATTAATATAATCAAGCAATGTTGAATTATTAATTGGAAGTCTCGCTTTTCTTGCTGTCTCATTTAACATCTGTGTAGTAACTCTCATATTTCTCTCCTTTCCGCTTTATGTTGTATATTTTTTATCAAATGCACATATATATTTTATCGGTCATTTTTTTATATAAATAACCCCGGCAAAAGACTCTTTGCGACTTTTACCGGGGTTTTATAAAGGAGGCCTTTGCCTATGAAAAGCAGTTTAAAATCAACCCTTTACACCACCAAGCGTAACACCTCTTACAATAAATTTTGAAAGACACAGATAAACTACAATAACCGGAAGAATTGCAAATCCAAGCATCATATAAACCTTACCCATATCAAACTTCAAAAAGTCAGCACTTCTAAGCTGTGCAATAAGTATTGGAAGTGTTTTTTTGCTATCCTTATTAAGAAGAAGCGAAGGAATAAAATAGTTATTCCATGAAGCAACGAAAGTGAATATCGCCTGTACTGCAATTGCCGGCTTCATAAGCGGAAGCACTATCTGATTAAATATTCTGAATTCATGTGCACCATCAATTCTTGCAGCTTCAACAAGTTCAATCGGAAGTACACTGTCCATATACTGCTTAATAAAGAAAAACACTACCGGTGAAGCTATTGAAGGAACAACAAGCGGTATGAATGAATTCATCAGATGCATATCACTCATCTGCTTGATAAATCCAAGTGCTGATACCTGTGTAGGCACCATCATTATAATCATAATAAATGTAAATGCCAGTTTCTTAAATCTGAAATTATAAGCATGTATTGCATACGCTGTAAGTGCCGAAAAATATACTGAAAGAATTGCTGTTCCACTGGCTACAAGAAGGCTGTTTGCCATGCCGCTTAATACCGGAAGCTGCTTATCTGTCAGAAGATTTTTCATGTTAACCAGAAATGATTTTCCCGGAATAAGTGAAAAACCTTTCTGTATATCCGGATGAGATCTTGTAGTATTTATAAGCAATACATAAAATGAAAACAGGCATAAAATTGATAACAGAATTAATACAATATAGCACAAAGTTCTTTGTATATATAATGCAATTTTATCGCTTTTATCCGCTTTTTTCTTATTTGTTTCTGTACTCATAATCTACGCCTCCCTTCACTTTTTTGCTTTCTTCGATGTTTTTGCACCCGTATCCACCATATCTTTTGTTACATATTTGAATACGAAAATACTAAGCACTGCTGTTATTATAAATAATATAACTGAAAGAGCACCAGCCATACCATAATTCTTACTATACAAATGCTTATTCAGATACATGATGGCAGTCATGCTTGTTCTGTCCGGATTACCATTACCATTAGTAAGAATCTGAGGAACATCAAACATCTGGATACCACCGATAAGTGAAGTTACAAGTGTATAAGCCATGATAGGTTTTATAATTGGAAGTGTAATCTTTCTGAATATCTGGAATGAACTCGCTCCATCAATTCTTGCCGCTTCCATAATTCCTGTATCGATTCCCATAATGCCTGCCATCAGGACAATTGTTGTATTACCGAACCACATGAGGAAATTCATAAGTGCGATAAGTCCTCTGGCTCCGGCGACCTCCGCCAGAAACCTGTATGTAGGAAGTCCCATTGAATTAAGAAGATTATTAATAGGTCCTACATCTGAGAATATTGTATAAAATAACATTGAAAATGCAGATGCCATAATCAGGTTCGGCATATATATAACTGTCTTGAAAAAACCTGAACATTTTAATCTTAATCTTAAATCCGTAAACCATGATGCAAGTAATAATGAGAAAAACATCTGTGGAATAAATCCCATCATCCATATAATAAATGTATTCTTTAAATACATTGGAAGTTCGCTGTTAAATAATATTTCTTTATAATTTTTAAATCCAACAAATGTAGGTCCTACCTGCATAAGACCAACTCTGTAATTTTCAAAAAAACTGTTATAGAAAGTGGAAAGCAACGGAATTAACTGAAAAATAATATATACCAAAAAGAATGGTATCAAAAAAATATATCCCCACTTTGCATAACTCACACATTTTGATTTTTTTCTTTTCATGCCGCCCTCCATTTCCAGCGACAGGAAAGCACGCCTTGAAACCGATTCAGATTAAATACCAATTATTGATTCCCCGACGTGCTTCCATCACTTAATTACATATATTTATTAGTGTGACAAGTTTGGATATTTCTCAATAGCTGCTTTGTAGAAGTTATCAAGTGCTTTATCCTTAGTTACATTTCCATCGAAGTAATCCTTCATAGCTTTCTGGAATTCTTCGTTAAGACCCTGGTCATAAGCTGAAATATTCTTCATGTTAATCTTAGGTGCAGCCTGTGCAAACAGTTTGATATGATTCTGTCCGCCAAGGAATGCTGACTTGAAATCACTTGAAGCAAGTTCATTCATACCTGAAATTGTGTTTGTGTAATCCTGTGTATCTTTTGTTATCTGAACTTCTGTACTCTTATCACATGTAAGTGTCTTCATAATCTCTTTAATGAGGTTTGGATTATCTGTTCCTGATGCTGCACAGATCCATGTACCACCCCAGTAATAACTCTGTGGTCCCTGGCATACTGCATAATCACCATAGATACCATTACCAACTTCTTCCTTACCGCCTTCCTTTACAGGAGTTGCAAGTGAGTTACCAAGAAGTGTGAAGTTAATGCCCCATGTTGAATAGAAGAAACCAAATACCTTACCTTTAGGACCCTGGTCTGCTGCCCATACATTATCCCAGAGAGATGACTTGTTATTATATCCTTTCTCTGTGAAAAGCTTTGTCTGGTCAACCCACTTCATAATATTGTCATCAATTACAATCTTGTTATTTGAATCAACCCAAGGTGCTGATACGTTGTTAGAAAATACCCTGTATGCATCATCATAACCTGAAAGCATCTTATAACCTTTGGCAGCTGCCTTTTCAGCAACAGAATTAAACTTATCCCATGATGAAAGTGCTTCCTGAACCTTATCCGGATTATCAGTTCCTAATACATCCTTTGCAATAGAACGTCTGTAAGCGAAAAGTCCAGGTGTTGCCTGCCATGTTGTACCTTTCTGGATACCCTTTGAATCAGTTACGATATCCTTTGTATACTGATACTGGTCAGCAAGGTCATCTTTTGTAAGACCAATATCATTTACAACATCAAGTGTATAATCACTGTCTACATATTTTAATGCGTAATCGGCTTCTACAAGGAAAATATCAACCTTTTCATCTGCCGGTGCATCTTTCTGCTTTAACAGTGCTGCATCAAGTGCATTCTGATAAGCATTATTCTCATTTGGTGTAACAACGAAATTAACCTTTACATCTGAAGGTAATTTTCCTGATTTTTTAAAGTATTCAAATCTTTCCTGAAATTCCTGATTCCAGCAATAAATATTAAGAACTTTTCCCTGTGCTGCTTCACTTGTATCTACCTTTGCAGCTGTCTTTCCACCGGAATTACCGCATCCGGCAAGCGTTGTCATTACCATTGCTGTTGCAAGAAACAGACTTGTTAATTTTCTTTTCATCATAATCAAACCTCCTCTAAAACTTAACCAATACATAACCCTTTGTTTCTTTGCCTGTTGCATCACATCTGTTTACTTTTGTCTGATGTCTTTTACTGTCTCTCCTTCCAGTAATCTGCCATCAACGACAACTCTTTTAACCAATGCAGTCTTGGGATTCTCAATACATGCTATAAGCTCTCTCGCAGCAAGCATTCCTATCTTTCTTGATTGCTGTTCTACTGTCGTAAGCTTTGGATTCAATATCTGTGAAAGCTTAATGCCGTCATAACCTACCATTGAAATATCATCCGGCACTTTTAAGCCTCTGCTTTTTATAGCATTAAACCCTCCCGAATAAGATAAATCATCAGGATAAAAAATACATGTTGGTGCATCCGTCATATTAAGAAGTTCATTTGTAAGCTTCTCTGCTTTAACTGCATTCAAATATTCAGATGACTTAACATATTCATCCAGAACATCTACATCCAATTCTTCAAGTGTCATATAAAATGATGCAAGTCTTTCTTTTGTTACTTCTGAATTACTCTCACCATGTATATAAGCAATCTTACGATGTCCCATCTTATATACATACTGTACAAGTTCTCTCATCCCCTTTACATTATCTGAGCTGACGGAAGTACAGTTGTTAAATATGTAATCAATAGTCACTGAGGGAATAGCACCATTGACAACTTCCTGTACTTCAGGTTCTTCAAAATCCGCGCAGGCAATAACAACACCGTCAAGATTGCGATATTTGCAATGTTCATAGTATGTCATCTTTCTGTTATGGGTATTGATAAATGTAATATCATATCCACGACTTTCGGATTCGACCTTAACACCCTCCAGCACCGCTGAAAAATATTCATGTGTCAGACCACTATGTGCTCTATCGTTCATTAACACGCCAATGTTATATGAACGGTTAGTTTTCAATGCTCTGGCTGCTGAGTTAGGATAATAACCCATATCACTTGCAGTCTGACGTATCTTCTTTCTGGTCTCTTCACTGATGTCACTATGATTATTAAGTGCCTTGCTTACTGTCGCAACTGACACGCTGCATTTTTCTGCAATATCTCTCATAGAAACCATCGTATCTTACCCCTTTACCTGTGCTTGTTGTTATTACTTAATCGTTTTCGTAAGTTCACTATAGCACGACATCTATTTTAATGCAACTGTTTTTTTATTTTTTATAGTTATGACAAATTTTGTATATACATTTTTGTGCAATATGACTATTTTTCTGTTTTTTATCATTAAACATTGCTTTTTCATTTTCATTAAAATATACTCAAATCAGATAAATATATTCTTAATTTTTTAATTAGGACAATCATATTATATAATATACAGGTTTTATCTTAATTTCTCCTGTGTTTTACTGATTTTTGTCCCTTAATCGTTTTCGTAATATCTAATACAGCTTGCATATGAATAAAATATGCAGAAACGAGGTTTATATGAATTTGGGATATTTTGATGATGATAATAAAGAATATGTTATAACAACTCCCAGAACTCCTCTTCCATGGATTAATTACCTTGGATGTGAAAGTTTTTTCAGACTTATAAGCAACACAGGCGGCGGATATGCGTTTTATAAAGACGCAAAACTTTTAAGGCTTACAAGATACCGCTATAACAATGCTCCGCTTGATTCTAACGGTCACTATTTTTATATTAACGATAACGGATGCATCTGGAATCCGGGATGGCAGCCTGTACAGACTGAACTTGACAGCTACGAATGTCGTCATGGTCTTGGATATACAACATACAAAGGCAGCAAAAATGGCATTGAAGCACATGTTGCATCATTTGTTCCAATTGGAGCAAACTGTGAGCTTACACGTTTAAGTCTTAATAATACTTCCGATAAATCTAAGACATTTTCAGTTTATTCATATATTGAATTCTGTCTCTGGAATGCCGTTGATGATATGAACAATTTCCAGCGTACATACAGCACCGGAGAAGTTGAGATTGAACCTTACAAAGCAAATTCATGTATTTATCATAAGACCGAGTACCGCGAACGCCGCAATCACTACGCTTTATGTGCAATGAATTCATCTTGTGACGGTTTTGATACTGACCGTGACAGTTTCCTTGGAACGTATGGAAGCCCTCAGATGCCTGATGCAGTCGCTGCAAAAACATCACATAATTCAAAAGCAAGCGGATGGAACCCTGTTGCATCTTTCAGAAAAGACATAACACTTAAACCAAATGAAAAATGTTATTTTATTTACATGTTAGGTTATATAGAAAATCCTGATGATGAAAAATGGGAAGCACCTCAAAAAATAAACAAACAACGTGCTAAAGCAATGATTGACACATATATGACTGATGAAGCTTTTGATAATGCATTTAACCGGTTGAAAGAACACTGGAACAATCTTCTTTCAAAATATACGCTTGAAACTTCCGATGACAAATTATGCCGTATGGTTAACATCTGGAACCAGTATCAGTGCATGGTTACATTCAATATGTCACGTTCCGCTTCATATTATGAGTCAGGAACAGGCCGCGGCATGGGATTTCGTGATTCATGCCAGGATCTGCTCGGATTTGTGCATCTTATTCCTGATGCTGCAAGGCAGCGTATTCTTGATATTGCCTCAACACAATTTGAAAACGGAAGTGCATATCACCAGTACCAGCCGCTCACAAAACAGGGCAATTCCGATATCGGAAGCGGATTCAATGACGACCCGCTCTGGCTCATAGCCGGAACTGCCGCATACCTCAAAGAAACAGGTGACTATTCTATACTCGACGAAATGACACCTTTTGACTGTAACAAAGAAAATACGGCACCTTTAATGGAACATCTGCGTCGTTCATTTAATTTCACAACGACACATCTTGGTCCTCACAACCTGCCGCTTATCGGGCGTGCCGACTGGAACGACTGTCTGAACCTCAACTGTTTTTCAACTGTTCCGGGCGAATCATTCCAAACTACCGGACCATCAGA
>OGWY01001154.1_pt1 | contig 21433 bp, 18 predicted proteins | sample 1576121 | NCBI WGS metagenome assembly OGWY01 (sample SAMEA3541543, study PRJEB24748) | human gut metagenome | biome: human gut; feature: human-associated habitat; material: faeces | place: China | collected 2012 | reverse complement strand
GATGGCGGAAAAGACATCGCCAGACGCGCCGCCGAATTGTGCGGTGGTGCCTTAGAACCAGCTGCGGCTTAGCGCATGAAGCCGCAACATTCGTGCGCATTGGAAAGGAGCATTCCGATGATGAAGAAATACATTGCCTGCCTGCTTGCGGCTATCCTTCTGCTGACGATGCTGCCCGCATCCGCATCGGCGGAGGGCGGAATGCAGGCGTGCCACCGCGTGACGGCGAAGTATAACGATTCCAAGCAGAGCAACAAGAGCGGCATCCGGCTGTGGTCGGTCAAAACCGCATTGACGAGCGTCGATGACGAAATCAATGGGCTGGCGCAGGCGTACGCGGACAAAATCGCCCCGACGCTCCAAGCCGGGAAAGCGAACGGCGATAAAAACAGCCGGCTGGATGTTGAAATCCGCCATAGCAAAACGGGGCTGACGTGGATGAGCTTCCTTGTGCAGGCGCGCACGACCTACCACCGCGACCTGATTGCGCAGGAGTTCACCAGCCGCACGTTCGACATGACGACCGGCGAAAGAATCCTGCTGACGGACATTTTCCCCGAAGGCAGCGAGGGCTGGACGATGCTGCGCGAGAAGCTCGAAGCCCAAATCAACTACTATTTCCCGGATGAAACGCCTGACCCGGATGCCGTTGCGCAGGTGCTGTCGGACGAGGGGCTGCGGAATCTCGACTTCACGCTGCACGGCATGTCGCTGGTCATTCACCTCTCGGCGGACGCGTTCTATCCGGAGCATCACACGCTGATTGAGACGACGCTGTTCTACCCCGACATCCGAGAGTACATGACCGAAAAGGCGCAAATCGAGACGGACAATCTTTCCTATTATAAGACCGTCGCGCTGACGTTTGACGACGGCCCGACGCGCACCAACTCCACCAAAGTCCTCAACAGCCTGATGGAGGTCGGCGCGCCGGCTACATTCTTTATGATAGGCAAGAACATGAAGCCCTACGCCGATTTGGTGCAGCGCGCGCACGACGAGGGTCACGCCGTCGCCAGCCACAACTGGACGCACGGCGACGCGCGGAAAATCAGCGCCGCTGCCCTCCGCGCGATGCCGGAGAAGGTCAACAAGGCGTTGATTTCCATCATCGGCATCCCGACGCGCTATGACCGCGTGCCCTACGGCGTGTATCCGGCGATGATCAAGGCGAAAGTCGGCTGGGCGTACATCCAGTGGTCGGTGGATACCTACGACTGGCGCGGGCGCAGTACGTCGCTGATTATGAGCAAGACCAAGAAGCAGTTCACCGACGGCGATATTGTGCTGATGCACGACATCAAGGACAACACGCCAAACACCGCGAAAGTGATGGCGGAATGGCTCTACGAGCAGGGGTACATTTTGCTGACGGTGGATGAGCTGTTCGCCAAGGACGGCGTGACGCTGGAGCCGGACACAGTGTATTTCCGCTGCGACGACGGCGTGACGACGATTAAGAAGTAACGGGGGTGCAAGGGATGAAGCGAATCGCCGCGTTGTTGACGGCGCTGTGCCTTCTGCTGGCGCAGGCGCTGGCAGAAACGACCATCGACCCGAAGGAAGCGCGAAACATTTCCCTGACGGAAGCGGGGACGAACGAAACGCCCGACGGCATCAGCCCGACGACCGGGCGGACGCTGAGCAAGCTCTATGTGCCGGAGGGGTACGCGGGGCTGGCGGCGACGGGGTGCTATCTGCCCATGCTGGTGCAAATCGGCAATGATGGCGGCGGCGTGGGCAACCGCGCGCCGTGGGGCGTGGCGTATGCGGATATCCTCTACGAAACGCCGCTGACAAGGAGCCACGAAACGCGCATTACCGCCGTTTTTTCCGATATGATCCCGGATTCGGTCGGCTTCGTGCGCTCGGCGCGCATCGGGCATGTGTGGCTGAGCGAGGAGTGGGGCGGCGGCTTCCTGTTCTACGGTCAGCAGGAGGTGGAAGGGAGCGACGTGAAGGCGGAAATCAAGCGGCTCGGCGCGGACTTGAGGAGCGTTGCCTTCAGCGGCATTGCAGGCGGCACGAACTTCAAGCGCTACTTTACCAGCCGCGCGGGCGCGAAATCCCCTTATGATGTGGATGCAAACGTCGCCGCGATGAGCCGCCTCGTGCCGGAAGACCACGTCGCGCCGAACCACGCCTTCCGCTTCACCGATGATGCGCCCGACGGCGACAGCGCCACCCGCGTCTACATCAAATGGGGGGACAGCGCGAAGCTCTACAACTCGCGCCTTGTCTACCGCAAGGAGTGGAACGGCTACCTGCGCTACATGGGCACGAGCAAGACGAACTGGTACGCCGACCGCGATTCGGACGACAGCGCCATTGCCTTCCAGAACGTGATTGTGCAGTTCACGCGCGTGGACTACAACCACAACAACAAGAATGAGCCGATTATGTACGTCATCGGCGAAAACGGCGAAGCGGCGGAGGGCAATGCGGATTTCTTCCTGGGCGGCAAGCATATTTCCGGCTATTGGAAGCGCGACAGCATGACCTCCCGCACGGTCTACTACGATGCAAGCGGCGAGGAAATCGCCCTCCTGCGCGGACGCACGCTGATTGTCATTTTCCCCGATGACGCGGCGTCGAAACGCTCGGTGTCTTACGAGTGAGCAAATGCATATCCCGCAGGGCGGGAGAATTTGTGCCGCGCAAAAACAATTGGAAACGACATGAAAAGCTGTCATTTCTTTCTCCGGGCATTGCGTCCCGGAGTTTTTTGTTGTCGAAAAAAATAGGAAAATGATAGCTAAATATGGAAAAAACACTTGACAATCCTTGCCGAAAATCGCTATAATTAAACAGGTAAATTCATACGATTCCCGAAACAACATGAGCCATCAGCCTGCACGTTTTTCCCTTTGACGTCCGCGCACTCCACTTCGCGGCAGCCAGATGAAAAAATCCGCAGCGTATTTTGGCTTGTTTACATTCGGAAATCGTATCAGGTTGAGGGAGTGGTTTTGGAAAATGGAAAGCGGTGCAAACACAAAGGAAGTACTGACTCCGAAAAACGTCTATCGCTTTTTGACGGATAATCTGCCGGGGCTGTATCCGCATGGGATGATTCCCGCGGCGGAACGCAAGGGATTGACGCTGGTGAAGTTCTGGGCGCAGGTGCTCGACGGAATCATTCCGACGGAATGGCACGCGTCGCTCTTTGGAGGTACGCAGCGCTCGCGGCGGCTGAGCGACATGATGAACCGCACGGGCGTGCAGCCGCTTCCGCCCAAATTGCAGCAGGAGATGAATGCGCTGCTGTCCGGGGAGACGCTGATTCGCCTGAGCCAGCAGGTGCAGGACTTCCTGCGCAGCGCGCACTACGATGCCGATGCCCTCACGCGCGCCCTGCCCGACTTCGTGCGCATGATGATGGAAAACGAGGAGTGCATGAAGCCGGAGCACGAGCAGGTGTTTGAGAACCTGCAGAAATCGCGGGAGACGCTGCCGCGCACGTTTGTGGACATGCTGACGCTCTCGTGGCTGGTGCTGCTGGCGTTCTACGGGCCGGAAATGGGCAGCCGCGAGCTGCTGGACTTCTGCCAGGCGCAGGAGCACTCGGCGCAGGCGCTGTATCTGCTTTCGTCGCACGTCACGTTCGGGCGGCGCGTGCCGCTGTCGATGACAGGGCGCAACTGCGAATTGTGCCGTCAGGGGCTATCAAAGGATGAATACGTCATGGATGCGGCTTCGTGCCTGCCGCAATTGACGGACGCGATTCGGCAGGGCGGCAAAATCGCCGTGACGGGCATGGGCGGCATCGGCAAAACGGAAATGACCCGGCAGGCGCTGGCGGTGCTGGCGAAGGAAGAGCTGTTCAGCCGCATGGCGTGGGTGCAGTACGAAAACAGCCTTGCATCCAGCCTGCGCATGGCGTTTGACGGCTTGGACGGCGTGGCGGAGGAGAACGTGCTCTCAACAGTGCGCGAGAAGCTGGAAGCGCCCTATCAAGGGCGGACGCTGCTGCTGATTGACAGCGTGGATATGCCGCCGGAAGCGGACGAGGGGCTGCGCGAGATTGAGCATTGGGGCTGCGATGTGCTGGTGACGACGCGCTTCCCGCTGGGCGCGGGCTTCCGGAATATCGCCGTGCCGCTGCTGTCGGAGGAATCCAGCCGGGCGCTGTTTGTCCAGCACGACCCGTACTTGAAAGGCATGGGCAGCGAGGAAACGGAAGCGCTGCATCAGGTGCTTTCGCGCGTGGCGGGGCATCCGCTGGCGATTATCCTGCTGGCGCATCTGGCGAAGATGAAGCGCTGGACGATGGCGCAGCTGCTGGAAGAGCTTGACCGCATCAGCCCGGAGGGACTGCGGCTGGCGGGCGGCAAATTCAGCGCGATTGCGCAGAGAATCGCCCAGATGGTGTCCACCGACGCGCTGACCGACCGCGAAAGGCAGGTGCTGGCGGTTTTCGCCACGTTTCCGGCGTGGACAATCCCGGTGCGGGACGCGTTGACCCTCCTGCGCGACTTCGGCACGGAGGATGAGCTGCTCTCCGCGCTCGAAACGGCGGCGGATTACGGGCTGCTGACGTCGAACTGGCGCGGATACGTCATGCACCCCGTGCTGGCGGAGAGCTTCCGGCCGCTGCTGCCGCCGATGGAGAAAGTGCCGAGGCTGGCGGAGGTGTTCAAGGAGTGCAGGGCCTGCTGGGAGGCGGAGGATGTGCGGATGATGTCCGTGATGCCGCTGGCACTGTGCACCATTTCAGAATTTGCCGATGCGCCCGTGGAAATGATGAGCGGCGTGATTGCGGCGATTTTTTACGTCCGGTATGACAGCTGCGAAAAAATTCCTGCCGTGCGGCTGAAACAGTGGCGGCTGAAGAAAAAAGATGAATGCGAAAAGACGCAGCGCGGGCGCTTCCTGAGTGGATGCTTGGGCTTGGCGCTGGATGAGATTATTGGCGGCGATCTGGAGCAAGACCGCACGGAAATGGTGGAGAACCTTGCAGCAAGCCGCGAGGGGGACGTGAAGCTTCTGCTGATGCTCGGCGGCTCTGCTGGGTCGGAGATGGGGCAGAAAAACTTCAGCAAATTGATTGCCAGAATTGGCGAGCTGATTCCGCCGAATCACCCCGATGCAGCGAGGATGCGCATGGAAAAAACCGTGCTTGCGATAATGAATATGGACAGCTTTTCGCCCGAAGAGCTGGAGGCTGCCATTTCCTACGGTGCGAAAGCACTGGATGACCCAAAGCACGTGGGGGGAGCGGCGACAGCGCTTTCATTTTTGCTTTATCAAATGGGAGTGATAGGCATACCCGAAGAAAGAATCAAAGCACTGGCAGAACTGGTGGAAGAAAAAACGAAGGATGTGGACGACCTGCCGAATTCCTTCTATATGGGGATGGAGAGCGTTTTTCATAATTTGCGGGAATACGACAAGGCGCTTTCCTATTCTCAGCGTGCGCTTGATGCGATTGAATTGACCCAAAAGGACACAGGGATGTATTTTACGATGCTGCACAATCATTTGCAGCTGAGGAAAGAAATGGGACAGATGATGGAAGTGCAGGATGTCATCATTGAAGCACTTGCCAAAGTGAAAAAACTTTTTGGCGAGAACAATGTGCTGTGCTGCAGCTATAAAGCAGCGTACATCTCCGTTTTGATGGAGCGGCGAGAAAACGAAAAAGCGGATGAAGAAATACAGAAGCTGATACCGATTCTGCGTGAGCTGGAAGGGGAAATCGGCGCAAAAGACATTGAAATGATGCGCATTCGCACGCTTGCGCAGATGGGACGCGAGGAAGAAGCGCTCGAACTGGGCGAACAGATACGTGCGTTCATCCACCAAGTCGGCGGCGAAGATGGGATGATGATGAAATACCTCGAAAGAGGCATCAATAACGTAAAAACAGGGGTTTATCGCCCCAAAACGTAATATTCGCAAGACAACGGTTGCAAGTTCGGCTGCAATGAATGTAACCTGCTTGACAATCCCCGTTGTCGCCGTATAATGGAAAGCGGAATCCTGCATTCGGATGAACATTTTCCATTATACGGCATTTTTTTGCTGTTGGACGCAAAAGAAAGGAAAAATCCATGACGCTCAAGGAGTTTTATGCCGCAGTTGGCGGCGATTATGACGCAACCCTGAACAGAATCCCCAAGGAGTCGATGGTGCTGCGCTTTGCGAAGAAGTACGCCGACGACAAAACATACCTCCAGCTGACCGAAGCGGTGAACGCGCAGGACTGGGAAACGGCGTTCCGCGCGTCGCACACGCTCAAGGGCGTGGCGCAGAACCTCGGCTTTGACGGCCTGTACCGCGCCGCGTTCGCGCTGACGGAAGAGATGCGCGGGGGCGCGCCGCTGAAGAACGCCGCCCTCTACGACGCCGTGGCGAAGCAGCAGCAGATTGTGCTGGACGCCGTGCGGCAGCTGGCATAAGGACAAGCATATGCGTGAACAGAAATGGAATCTTGGGCGGCTTATCGGGAGGAGCAGTGCGCTGCTTCTCCTGTTTGCGCTGCTCTTCCTGCCGTCGGCGTGGGCGGAGGAAGGGGAGAATCTGCCGAAAATAATCATCGGCAGCGACGAATATCAGCCGTACAGTTACTACAACGTGGATGGCTCGCCGCAGGGCGTGGATGTTGAAATGGCGCGCGAGGCCTTCCGGCGCATGGGCTACGAGCCTGTCTTCCGCCATGTGGCGTGGGAGGATAAGGACGAAGCGCTGGCAGACGGCACGGTGGACTGCCTGTGGAGCGGGTTCATGATGAACGGCTGCGAGGACAAGTACACATGGGCGCGACTCAACCTGTTCAGCCGTCTGATGGCGGTGGTGCGCGCGGACAGCGCCTATGCGGATTTGGCTGATCTGGCGGGCTGCCGCGCGGCGGTGCAGGTGACGAGCTGGGCGGAATACCTGCTGATTCGGCAGGATCAGCCGGGCATCCCGAAGGTCAAGGCGGTGTACAGCTTCTCGTCGATGGAGGAGGTGTTCGCCGTTATGCGCAAGGGCTACGCGGACACGATTGTCGGGCATGAGTGCGTGCTGAACATCTTCCTTGCGGAGAATGAAGGACGCTACCGAATGCTGGAAACCCCGCTGGGCACGGCGGAACTCGGCGTTGCGTTCCAGAAGGGTGCGCACGAGGAAATGGCGCGGCAGCTGGAGCAGACGCTGACCGAAATGGCGGCGGACGGCACGGTGGCGAAGATTCTGACGACATACGGCATCAGCGGCATCGTCCGCATGGGAGGAAGCGAAAGCAAATGAAACGGAAAACCTCTCATAAGCGGCACGGCTTCATCAGCATGCTCTGGATGCCGCTGACACTGTATCTGGTAATGCTTGTCACATCCTTTGTTGTGCTGACGTGGCATGATACGCGCAATGTCTGGGAGGCAATGGATGAAACGCTTGACTTTGCGGTGGCGCGCCTTGAACAGTATTCCAACGTCATGTCGAACGACCGCGCCATGAGCGAAATCCGCCTGCTGGACAAAACGGCGGAGCTTAGTTCCCGCATCGCAGAAGCGGGGCTGATAACAAACGAACAGCTTGACCAGTACGCTTATGCGCAGCGGCTGACGGGCATCGTCATCCTTGATGCGGACATGAACACCGTCGCCCAAACGACAATCGACGGCGACACGGCGGCGGCGCTGCATTCAATGCTGCAAAAGCCGACGGTGCGGGAGATTGTGGATTACCCCGTGAAGGCGTACATGACACGGACGCAGGTGGGCGACCGCCTGGTGGACTTTGCCGCCGTCGCGCGCGAGGACGCGCCGGGAATTGTTGTGGCGTACGCCGCGCGCGAGGAAGAGGAAGCGAGCGACATGAAGCTGGAGACGCTCTTCAACGGCTTCACGTTTGAAATGGACGGCGCGGTCACCGTGTCGGACGGCAAAACCATCATTGCCTCCAGCAGCGCCGAAATCATGGGGGGCGACGTAAAGGAAATCGAGGGGGGTCGCATCCCCCATGCGCAGTGGGACGAATCGGGGCGGCTGCACATTGTTGACGGGCTGAAGGCGTGGTCGGGCAAGCGTACGGCGTTTGAAACCTACTCGGTGTACGCCATGTTCCCGGATCGTGCCGTCTACAATTCCCGCAACACCATTATTCTCTACGGCACGCTGATTTACATGGCAATCTGGCTTTGCTTCGCGTGGCTGCGCGCCCAGCAGTCCCGCCGCGCACTGGAGAGGAACAGCGAGCAGGCGCGGATTATCAGCGCCATCAGCGAAATCTACTGCTTCACGTTCCTTGTCAACGTCCAGCGCGGCACGGTGCGCATCATCAAGCACCCGGAGGAGCAGCTGATGAAGAGGGAACGCGCGTGGAGCATGAACGAAGTGGTGCGGATGCAGGCGGAACACAACGTTGCGCCAGATTTCCGCGAGGCGTTCATCAGCTACTGCGACCTGACGACCTTGGCGCAGCGCTTGAAGGAGAACCCGAACCTGACGCTGGAGTTCCGCGACCCGAAGGAAAAGGTGTACCTGATGACGACGCTGCCGCAGAACTACGACCGCCGCGGCAGGCTCGAATCGGTGCTGATGGTGACGCAGGACGTGACGGCGGAAAAGGAACGCGAACGCGACTATCAGCTGCAATTGAAAAAGACGGCGGAGGACGCCGAACGCGCCAACATCGTCAAAACGGACTTCCTGCGCCGCATGAGCCACGATATCCGTACGCCGATTAACGGCATCCGCGGCATGGTGGAAATCAGCCGCCGATACGCGGGCGACGAAGCGAAGCAGGAGGAGTGCCGCAAGAAAATCATGACCGCATCAGGCTTCCTGCTGGATTTGGTCAACGATGTGCTGAACATGAACAAGCTCGAATCCGGCGCGGTGACGCTGGAAGAGAAGCCGTTCAACCTGCGCCGGATGGTCAGCGAAATTGTGACGATGGTGGAGGGGCAGGCGTGGCACGAAAACGTGCAGGTTTCCTGCAAGACGCTGGCGTGGAATCACGAAAACCTGATTGGCTCGCCGATGCACCTGCATCAGGTGCTGCAAAACGTTGTCGGCAATGCGGTCAAGTACAACTGCCCCGGCGGCAGCGTGACCATCTCCTGCGAGGAGAAAAGCTTTGACGGCACGACGGCGACGTTCCTTTTCACCTGTGCCGACACGGGACGCGGCATGAGTGCGGCGTTCCAGCAGCACGCGTTTGAGACGTTCGCGCAGGAGGAATCCGGCGCGCGCACGGCCTACAAGGGCACGGGGCTGGGGCTGCCGATTGCCAAGGAACTTGTCGAGCAGATGGGCGGCAAAATCCACTTTGAGAGCGAACTGGGCGTCGGCACAACGTTCTACATCACCCTGCCGTTCCGCGTAGATCCGAATCCGCCGGAAGCGGAATCCGCCAAGCTGGAGCAGGCGGCGTCCATCAAGGGCGCGCACATACTGCTGGTGGAGGATAACGAGCTGAACATGGAAATCAGCCAGTACATACTGGAGGGCGCGGGCGCGATTGTCGCTCAGGCGTGGAACGGGAAGGAGGCGGTTCGCCGCTTTTCCGAAAGCGAACCGGGTACGTTTGACTGCATCCTGATGGACGTGATGATGCCGCTGATGGACGGACTGGAAGCAACGCGGACGATTCGCGCGATGCAGCGCCCGGATGCGGCGACCATCCCGATTGTGGCAATGACCGCGAATACCTTCTCCGAGGACGAACAGCGCAGCCGGGCAGCGGGCATGAACCTGTTCCTGAACAAGCCGATTGACGCGCAGAAGATGCTCAGCACCGTTGCACAGTGCCTAAAAATACGGCAACAAGACAACTGAATATCGGCAGCGGCATACTTGTGAAAACCTTGACAAGTACAGAAACGCGGTGTACAATAGAGCCATGATCGGCGCGATTCTGAAAGGAATTCCGAAAATACAGGACGCGCGAAAGGAAGGGTTTGTTTTATGAAGAAGCTGCTTGCGCTGGGTTCTGCGCTTGTGCTGGCTGTCTCGGCGATGCCGGCAGTGCTGGCGGAAGATACGGATGCGTTCACCTCTGCGTCTGTGTCGAGCTACTATGGGGATTTCGCCCTGACCGGCGATGAGCTGATGAACGCCATCAACTCCTTCTCCGGCACCTATCTCATCTGCACCACCAATCCCGACGGCACGCCGAACGCGGGCGTGTTCATCTTCGCGTGCGTGAAGAACGAGGACAAGTACTACATCCAGATGGGTCTGGCGGAGAACCAGACGAAGCAGAACCTGCTCCGCACGGGCGAAGCGCTGGCGGTCTACGCCGCGAACCCCTCCACCGAGGAAGGCGCAAAGCCCTACATCACCGCCGGTGCGCGCATGAAGCTCAAGCAGGTGACGGACGAGGAGCTGCTCAAGGTGCTCAACACCAAGAACAGCGAAACGGCGCTTTTCTTTGAAATCACTGACCTGCTGCCGCTGGGCTGATTCATGGCTGCATTCGCATCCGCTTCCGCGCTGGGAGCGGGTGCTTTTTTGTCCCCTGAAATTCAAAACACTCAAAATCCATAGGAATTTGCATATTCCTCTTGACAAGCATGGGAATCGGGAGTAAAATCCTATTGCGGCAGTAGGTAATGTGCCGCGAAAATACTTGCAATTCGCCAAAGAAAGGGCTTTTATCAATATGAAACATCCGGAGCTGCTGAACATTCGTGACCTGCATGTGCAGGTGGGCGAAAAGGAAATCCTGCACGGGGTCAACCTTTCCGTCGGCACGGATGAAACCCATGTCCTCCTTGGCCCGAACGGCACGGGCAAATCCACCCTCGGCTATGCCATCACCGGCAACCCTGCCTATCAGGTGACGCGGGGGAGCATCACGTTTGACGGCGAGGATATTACTTCGATGCCCGTCAATGAGCGCGCGAAAAAGGGCGTTTTCCTGTCCTTCCAGAATCCGCTGGAAGTGCCGGGCGTGACGCTGAGCGCCTTTATCCGCACGGCGCTGGAGCAGAAGAGCGGCAGCCGCATCCGCCTGTGGGACTTCAAGAAGAAGCTGAAGGAAACGATGGCGCTTTTGTCGATGGATGAAAGCTACGCCGAGCGCGATTTGAATGTCGGCTTCTCCGGCGGCGAAAAGAAGAAGGCGGAAATCCTGCAAATGCTGATGCTCGAACCCAAGCTCGCCATTCTGGACGAAACCGACTCCGGTCTGGACGTGGACGCGGTGCGCACGGTCTCCGAGGGCGTCCGCCTGTTCCGCGAAAAAACGCACGGTTCGCTGCTGATTATCACCCACAGCACGCGCATTCTGGAGGCGCTGCGTGTTGACCGCACGCATGTGATGGAAAACGGCGTCATTGTGCGCGAAGGCGACGCGGCGCTGGTGGAAGAAATCAACGAAAAGGGCTTCAAAGGCTGATGGGGGAGCGGCATGACAGAGAAGAGCCAAGTTGCGGACATTGACCGCAGCATTTATGATATTCGCGACGCGGAGCATGACGCGTACCGCATGGAAGCCGGCTTGACCCCCGCCATCGTCGAAAAGCTGTCCAAGGAGAAGAACGACCCGGCGTGGATGGAGCAGTTCCGGCTGGAATCGCTGCAAATCTACAACAATATGCGCGTGCCGGACTGGGGGCCGTCGCTGGACGGGCTGGATATCGACCACATCGCGACGTATGTCCGCCCGAACACGAAGATGCAGAACAACTGGGAGAACGTGCCGCAGGACATCAAGGACACGTTTGAGCGGCTGGGCATTCCGCAGGCGGAGCGGAAGTCGCTGGCGGGCGTGGGCGCGCAGTACGACTCGGAGCTGGTGTACCACAATGTGCGCGCGGAAGTGGCGGCGCAGGGCGTGGTGTACACCGACATGGAGAGCGCGCTGCACGGCGAATATGCCGAGATGGTGCACAAGTACTTCATGAAGCTCGTCACCCCGCGTGACCACAAGTTTGCGGCGCTGCACGGCGCGGTTTGGTCGGGCGGCTCGTTTGTGTACGTTCCCAAGGGCGTGCAGGTGTCCATTCCGCTGCAATCGTATTTCCGCCTGAACGCCAAGGGCGCGGGGCAGTTTGAGCATACGCTGATTATTGTGGACGAGGGCGCAAGCCTGCACTTCATCGAGGGCTGCTCTGCCCCGAAGTACAACGTGGCGAACCTCCATGCCGGCTGCGTGGAGCTGTACGTCAAAAAGGGCGCGAAGCTGCGCTATTCGACGATCGAAAACTGGTCGAAGAACATGTACAACCTCAACACCAAGCGCGCGCTGGTAGAGGAGGACGGCACGATTGAGTGGATTTCCGGCTCGTTCGGGTCGCATGTGGGCTGCCTGTATCCGATGAGCATCTTGAAGGGCGACCGCGCCCGCATGGAGTTCACGGGCGTGACGTTCGCAGGCGCGGGGCAGAATCTCGACACGGGCGCGAAGGTCGTGCACGTTGGCAAAAATACCAGTTCGTACATGAACACGCGCTCCATCAGCAAGAGCGGCGGCATCAGCACGTTCCGCTCCAGTGTGGTGGTGGAGAAGAGCGCCAAGCAGGCCAAGAGCGCGGTATCCTGTCAGTCGCTGATGCTCGACAGCGAAAGCCGTTCGGATACAATTCCGGCGATGGACATCCGCACGCGCGACGCCGCCATCGGGCATGAGGCGAAAATCGGCAGCATCAGCAACGACGCGGTGTTCTACCTGATGAGCCGCGGCATGAGCGAAGAGGACGCGCGCGCGCTGATTGTCAGCGGCTTTGCGGACAACGTGTCCAAGGAACTGCCGGTGGAATACGCGGTGGAGATGAACAACCTCATCCGCCTTGAAATGAAGGGCAGCATCGGCTGAGCGGAAAGGAGCATCCATCAATGGAGAAAATGACCATCAATCAGCTGCCCAGCCGGACGTGGAATCGTCTGGGCGTGAACGAAGCGAGTATTGACTGGGACGAAAGCGCGACGGTCGTGCTGCCGGAAGAATCCGCAGAAAAGGCGGATATGCTGATTGCGTCGGACGCGGCGTATGCCCGCAAGCGCGTGACCATTCAGGCGGAAAAAGGCGCGAAAAAGTTGCTTTTCCAGACGATTCGCACGGCTGGCAAGCTGCATGTGCAGACGGAGCTGACCGCCGAGGACGGCGCGGAAATGGAACTGATTCAGCTGGTCGTTCCGGGCGAAAACGCGCTGGTGTATGATGAAGTCATCGGGCACTGCCACGGCAGCGGGCGGATTGTGCTGCGGCAAGTGACGCTGGGTCACGGCGATGTGTATGCGCAGACGGGCATCGGGCTGGACGGCGAGAACGCGTCGTTTGCGGCGAATATCGGCTATCTGGCGCGGAAAAATCAGACGCTGGACATGAACCTTGTCGTCAACCACTGGGGGAAAAAGACGAAGTGCGAAATCAACGCGTCCGGCGCGCTGAATGACGCGGCGAAGAAGATTTTCCGCGGCACGATTGACTTCAAGCGCGGGTCGTCCGGGTCGGTCGGCAGCGAGCAGGAAACGGTGCTGATGCTGGGCGAGGACGCGGTGAACAAGACCGTGCCCGTCATCCTCTGCGCGGAGGAGGACGTCGAGGGCACGCACGGCGCGACCATCGGCGAGATGGACGACGACACGCGCTTCTACTTCGGCAGCCGCGGCATCGACCGCGAAACGGCGGAAAAGCTGCTTTCGCGCGCGGCAATCGCCCGCGTGGCGCAGCAGGTGAAAAGCGAAACGGCGCGCGCGGCGATACTGAACGAACTGGATGGGGAAATGGATGAAAACGACGGATTACAGGCGTGATTTTCCGCTGCTGATGCAGGAAACGGCGGCGTATCTGGACAACGCGGCGACGGCGCAGCGCCCGCAGTGCGTGCTGGACGCGGAAAAAACGTTCTATGAGACGCAGAACGCCAATCCCCTGCGCGGGCTGTATCCGCTGAGCATCGCGGCGACGGAGGCGGTGGAGGAAGCGCGTTTGGCGGTTCGTGATTTCCTGCACGCCAAGAGCAGTCAGGAGATTATCTTCACGCGCAACACGACCGAGGCGCTGAACCTCGTGGCGTACAGCTATGGGCTGTCTCACGTCCACGCGGGCGACGAGGTGGTGGTGTCCATCCTGGAGCATCACAGCAACCTGCTGCCGTGGCAGATGGTGTGCCGGCAAACGGGTGCGACGCTCAAATTCATCGACTGCGAAATGGATGGACGGCTTGACCTGAACAAGGTATCGGAAATCATCACCGACAAGACGAAAATCGTCGCCGTGACGCACGTTTCCAACGTCATCGGGCGCGTCAACCCGATTCGCGAAATCGCGGATATGGCGCACCGCGTCGGCGCGGTCATCGTGGTGGACGGCGCGCAGTCTACGCCGCATATCCCCGTGGATGTGCAGGCGCTGGACGCGGATTTCCTTGCGTTTTCGGGGCATAAGGTGTTCGGCCCGATGGGCATCGGCGCGCTGTACGGCAAACGCAGGCTGCTGGAAAAGATGCCGCCCTTCCTCTCCGGCGGGGAGATGATCGAGTCCGTCACGCGCACCGGGGCGACGTATGCCGAGCTGCCCTACAAGTTCGAAGCGGGCACGGGCAATGCCGCCGGCGCGGTTGGGCTGCACGCGGCGATTCGCTATATGCAGTCCGTCGGCTTTGACACCATGCACGAGCGCGAAACGGCGCTGGTTGCCCGCATGATGGCGGGGATGGCGGATATGCCGTTCATCCATGTGCTGGGGTCGGCAATTCCTGAGAAACACAGCGGCATTGTCACGTTCACGGTCGATGGCGTGCATCCGCATGACGTGAGCGAAATCCTCGCGGCGGACGGCGTGTGCATCCGCGCGGGGCATCACTGCGCACAGCCGCTGCTCAAGCACCTCGGCTATTCCTCGACGGTTCGGGCAAGCTGCGCGTTCTACAACACGCCGGACGAGGTGGATCGGCTGCTGGACAGCCTGAAAACAATCAGGGAGCGAATGGGCTATGGAAAACAGGAGCTTTTATAACGAAATTCTGACAGAACACAACATTCACCCGGAGTTCAAGCACGATCTGCCGGACGCGAACATCGAGCTGGAAGGCGTGAACCCCAGCTGCGGCGACGACATCACGCTGAAGCTGAAGGTGGATGGCGACGTGATTACCGACGGCGCGTTCGTCGGCGACGGCTGCGCGATTTCGCAGGCCTCGGCGGACATTATGCTGGGCATGATTGTCGGGCGGAAGAAGGAGGAAGCGCTGCGCTTGGGCGAAATCTTCCGCAAGATGATTCAGGGCGAAGCGACGGCGGAGGAAATCGACGAGCTGGAGGAAGCCGGGGCGCTGAAGGATATTTCGCACATGCCCGCGCGCGTGAAGTGCGCCGTGCTGGGCTGGCGGACGCTGAAGGAAGCCATCGGGGGAGAAGAGGAATAAGAAAACCGGACGGGGCGCAAAACCTCGTCCGATTTTTTGGATTAGAATCCCATTAGAAATGCGGCAAACGGCAGGAAAAGCGGGCGCGCACGCCGAAATCCTCCATAAGTAAGGGGGATGCGCATGAAAGAAATCATGCTGGACTTCGGCGCGATTCTGTCTGACCTGTTTCATGCGCTGCGGTCGGGCGCGAAGAAAGTACTGATTGCGCTGGCGGTGCTGACGGCGCTGCTGACCGCGCTCGTTCTGTATCTCATGACGCCGCACACGGAGATTCGGTCTTTGACGGGCTTTCGGTGCTACTTTGTGCCGCGCTGCGAGGTGAATTACCAGTCCTACCACCGGGACAACGACCTGTACAATATGGGCATTTACAAGCTGAACGGGCAGGACGCCGCGCGGTTTGTGTACTGGGCGCAGGAAAACGGCTGGTCAAAGATGCCGCTGACGGGCGAAGCGCTGACGAGCGGGATGCTCGATGAGGAGACTTGCCCGGAAGCGGCGGAAATCAAGCAGGTGACGCAGGGGCTCTGGAAGCAGCCGAACGGCATGGCGCTGTTCGTCTTTGATTCGCAGACGGCGACGCTGTATATTCGGAAGATGCCGAGATAAGGCAATTGCAAACAGAAACCGACCGGCCAGGGGAGAAATCCGCCGTCCGGTCGGCTTTTGCAGGATGTTTGTAAGCAAAAGAAAAGGTCAAGGTTTTTCAACCTTGACCATCCGTGGAGCATAGGAGATTCGAACTCCTGACCTCGACAATGCGAATGTCGCGCGCTACCAACTGTGCTAATGCCCCAAGCGCTTATTCTCTTTGTGTCAGGCGGTGAAGCGCTGAGCACAGAAAGTATTATAGCATAGTTTTCGGAAAAATGCAAGGGGTTTTTTGAAATTTTTTCGGGAAAAATGCAAACTTTTTTTCAGGGGGCATTTGGGCAGATTTCAGAATACACGTTCGCTTATTTTGCGCGAAAAACTGCTTTTCTGCCCGGCGACTCTTGTGCATGTGCGCCGATTATGGTATAATGCCCATGATGAAGCAAACGGAGGAGAGAACGGATGGATGCAGAAATGCTGCGGAATGTGCTGACGATGCTGGGCACGGTGCTGGGCGCGATTTTGGTGCTGATGCTGGTGGCGAAAATCACGAGCATGGTGCATGTGGAGGCGGACGATGCGCGCGCGCCGATTGACAGCATGGAAGCGAGCGTCGTCGGCAAGCGCACGCTGGTGACGCAGGAGGACGGCGCACCGAAAACCATCTACTATATGACCTTCCAGAAGGTGAACGGAATGCGGATGGAGCTGGAAGTGCCGGGCGAGGACTACGGCTTGGCGGCGGAAGGCGATCAGGGCGTGCTGGTCGCGCGCGGGGAAGAATTTATCGTCTTTAAGCGAATGATTTGAGATTATTGGAGCTTCCCAAACAAGCGGCGGCGCCGAAGGGGTGAAGGGGGCGAGCGGAAAGCCCCCTCCTCGCGTCCGCAGACGCGAAATCCTCTGCAATAATCGCATACTGTAAGGAGTAAAACAGAAATTATGGCATATCAAGCACTCTACCGCCAGTGGCGCCCCAAAGACTTTTCCAGCATGGTAGCACAGGAGGCGGTCATCTCCACGCTGCGCAATCAGGTGATGAGCGGGCGCGTCGCCCATGCGTACCTCTTCTGCGGCAGCCGCGGCACGGGCAAGACGTCCACCGCGAAAATCCTCGCGCGCGCCATCAACTGCGAGCATCCCGTGGGCGGCGACCCATGCGGGCAGTGTGAATCCTGCCGCCGCCTGCTGGCGGACGAGTCGATGGACGTGATGGAAATCGACGCGGCGAGCAACAATGGCGTCGAGGAAATCCGCAATCTGCGCGAGACGGTCAAATATCCGCCGCAGCAGGGGAAATACAAGGTCTACATCATCGACGAAGTACACATGCTGTCCACTTCCGCGTTTAATGCTTTGCTGAAAACGCTGGAGGAGCCGCCGGCGTACGTCGTTTTCATCCTCGCGACGACCGAGCCGCAGAAGCTGCCCGCGACGATTCTCAGCCGCTGCCAGCGCTTCGACTTCGGGCGGATTCCGGCGCGCCAAATCGCGGGGCGGCTGCGTCAGGCGGCGGAGGGCGCGAAGGCGGAAGCGTCGGAGAACGCGCTGATGCTCATCGCCCGCGCCGCGGAGGGCGGAATGCGCGACGCGCTGTCGATACTGGACATGTGCCTGGGCTATTCCAATCAGGTGACGGAAGACCTCGTGCGCAATGTGCTGGGCACGAGCGACCGCGGCTTCTTGTTCCGCTTCGCCGACGCGCTGGAAAAAGAGGACGCGTCCGCCGTCATGCGGATGATTGATGAATTGATGCGCGCCGGGCGCGAACCGATGGTGTTCGCCAAGGACGTCAGCCAGCACCTGCGCGCGCTGCTGATTGCCAAGTGCAGCCCGGACGACCTGAGCGCCCTGCTTGACCTGACGCAGGAGGATGCGCAGGAGTACGCGCAGCAGGCGGAAAAATTCACCACGACGCGGCTGATGAACATGCTGGAATTGTTCATGCGCGTGGAAACGGATTTGCGCTGGGCGTCGTCGCCGCGAATCGTGCTGGAAAACGCCGCGCTGAAAAGCTGCCTGCGGACGAGCGAGGCGGATACGGCGGCGCTCAACGACCGCATCAGCGAACTGGAAAAGCAGCTGACCGCCTTGCAGGAGAAGCTGCAAAGCGGCGCGTTTACCCCTGCGCAGCCCGCGAAAAAGGCGGCAAAGCCTGCATCCGAGCCGAAGCAGGAAGCGCCAAAGCCCGCCGCACCTGCCGTGATGACCCCAACGGGCAAAACCGACGCGGACGCGTGGAAGGAAGCCATGAACATCCTGAAGCGCTCCGACCCCGGCACGTTCGCGATGCTGACGATGGGCAAATACGCCGGGTGCGACGGCGACACCTACCGCTGGCAGGCACCGATGGGGCAGGAACTGTACGTCGGGCTGATGAATCAGGAGAAGAAGCGTACGGCGATTGCGTCGGCGCTGACGCAGGCGTCGGGGATGCAATGCCGCTTTGAGGCAATCGGCGCGGTGAAGGAGAAAAAAGCCGACCAGAGCGACGAATCCTTCCTCGCGGCGCTGGAAACGACCTTCGGCAAGGCGAACACGATGGTGCAGGAGGACGTGAAGGGGTGAACAGCGCGGACATTCGCGGGATGTTTGCCGGACTGCCGGGTGCGCACGGCATCATCGAAGCGGCGCTGAACGGGCAGGGGCGCGTGATGACGGATGATTCGGCGCGTCCGAGCAGCGCGGCAGTGCTGGCGGGCGATTTCCTCTTCTTCGGCGGCGAACCATCGGAAGAATTGGTGCGGCGCGCACTGAACGCGGAGAATCGCGCGTGGATTGTGCAGGGGAGCAGTGCGTTTCTCGCGCTGGTGCAGGCGCAGCGGTCGGGAACGTGGTCGGAGCGCATCGCCTTTGACCCGCACCGTCAGCCGGAGGATGCGCACCTGACTGCGCTGCTGGCGAATCTGCCGCAGGGCGTGACGCTTGTGCCGATTGGCGCGGCGGAAGCGGCGTTCTGTCGCAAGACTCCGTGGGCGGCGGACTTCGTGAGTCAATTCACGGAGGATGAATATGCGCGCAGCGGGCTGGGGGTGCTGGTCTGCGCGCACGGTGCGTTCGTGTCGGGTGCATCCAGCTACGCGGCGTATCCCGGCGGCATCGAGGTGGAGGTGGACACAGCACCGGCGCACCGCGGACACGGCTACGCGACGCTGGCAGCGGCGAAGCTCATCTTGACGGCGCATCAGCAGGGGAAAATCGCGACGTGGGACGCGGCGAATGAAACATCAGCACACATTGCGCAGAAACTCGGCTACCGCGTAACCTGCGCCTATCAAGTCTTCACAACGGCGTAACCATTGGCGCACCCGTCAGGATGATTCGCATTCCGCGCTTCCTGCCGGGTGCATTTTTTGACGAAATTTCAACGGTTCGGACGATTTTCACAAAAATCCTGCTGGATTCCTCAGAAAAACCACAAAATTTTTCCGGGCAGCAGGAAATAGGGGGGACATGTAGAATTAGAAAAGTCGGGCTAAATTGTAACCTCAACTTTTCCCGCCCCGAAAGGGGCATGACATGGAGGGAGTTTTGAACATGAGTGAGCAGAACCTGAAGCAGGTGCTGGCGAAAAAGCAGAGCATCCTGCAGGGAGACGCGGAACGAATCGCAAAGCAGCGCGCGGCTGGCAAGCTGACCGCCCGTGAACGGGTGGCGAAGCTGCTGGATGCCGGCTCTTTCGTGGAGACAGACGCGCTGGTATCCCGCAATGGGGATTACGCCGGGGTCGTGACCGGCAGCGGCACGGTGCAGGATCGCCCTGTGTACGTGTTCGCGCAGGATTTCACGGTGCATGGCGGCGCGATGGGGCAGATGCAGGCGCAGAAGATTGTCAAGGTGCTGGATTTGGCACAGAAGACGGGCGCGCCCGTGATCGCCCTGTGCGACAGCGCCGGTGTGCGCATTGACGAGGGCGCGGCGGCGATGAACGCCTACGCTTCCGTTTTCACCCGTCTGGCAAAGCTCAGCGGCGTGGTGCCGGTCATCGCGCTGGTGCTGGGCCCGGTGGTCGGCGGCGCGGCAATGATCGCCCAGCTGGCTGACATCACCATTGAAGCCGAAAACGTTGGTCAGCTGATGGTCTATGGCCCGCAGGTCATGAGCGCCATTTCCGGCAAGACGGTAGATGCCAAGGCGGTCGGCGGCGCGAAGGCGATGGCTGCGCAGGGCGGCGTCGCGCTGACGGCGAAGGACGAGGACGAAGCCATCTCTCTGGCGGTGCAGGTGCTGGACTATCTGCCCGGCTGCAACGCGGAGGATGCCGCGATTGTGGATACCGACGACATGAACCGCATTCTGCCCGTGCTGGACGCGGCGGACGCGGAAAGCCAGCTGGCTGCCATGGCGGACGGCGCGGCGTATGTGGAGCTTTTCAAGGACTACGGTAAGGAAATCCGCGTTGCGCTGACCCGCGTGGGCGGCCGTCCGGTCGGTCTGGTGGTTGGCAACGGCAAGGAGAACGACGGCGTGCTGACGGCGCAGTCCGCGAGCAAGGCCGCGCGCTTCATCCGCCTGTGCGACTGCTACAGCCTGCCGGTCGTGTCCCTGATCAACAGCAAGGGCGTTGCTGTCCCGGCGGTTGACGAGCAGGCGGCGACCATCAAGGCGACCACCCAGCTGCTTTACGCCTACGCGGAAGCGACGACGGCGAAGGTGTCCATCGTCACCGGCAATGCCATCGGTCAGGCGTATGTCGCCATGGGCGGCAAGAGCAACGCTGACGTCACCTACGCGTGGCCGGGCGCGGTGATTTCCGCCCTGACCCCCGAAGCGGCGGTGCAGGTGCTCTACACCGACGACCTGAAGGCGGATAAGAAGCCCGCGCTCCAGTCCCGTGCGGATCTGGAAGCGAAGTTCGCTGCGGATGTGGCGGACGGCGTGGCGGCTGCCGCGGCTGGCATGGTCGATGACGTGATTGATCCCGCCGAAACGCGCAAGTATGTCATTGCGGCGCTGGAGATGCTCTCCTCCAAGCGCGAATCCAATCCCCCGAAGAAGCACGGCAACCTGCCGCTGTGATTGAGGAAAGGATTGTGTGAAAAATGGACTTTGCAGCCTTTTTGAGTAATCTGGGCAATAATCTGGGCTTCGGCTTGACCGTCACCCTCATCGGCATCGCCATCGTGTTCCTCGGTTTGACGATTCTGATTGGCCTGATCAAGCTGATGGAAAAAGCCACCGCGAACCTCGGCAAGGGCGGCAAGAAGGCAAAGAAGCAGGCGGAAGCGCCCGCTCCCGCGCCGGTTGCCGCGCCCGTGGTGGAAGAAGTGCCCGTGGCGGATGACAGCGAGCTGATTGCGGTCATTTCCGCCGCTGTGGCGATGATGATGGAGGATGGCAGCGCCTTCACGGTGCGCCGCGTCCGCCGCGTGCAGAATGCGCCCGCCTGGCAGAAGGCTGGCCGCGAAGAACAGGTGTACAGCCGCTTCTAATATACTATTTCCTGCATTCACCTGTGCCATCTGCTTGCGCCTTTTCCTTTCTGGCGTCCGTTCATTCCACTTAGCGTAGCGCTGCTACGCTGCGTTTCATTCA
>OGWY01001149.1_pt1 | contig 21477 bp, 15 predicted proteins | sample 1576121 | NCBI WGS metagenome assembly OGWY01 (sample SAMEA3541543, study PRJEB24748) | human gut metagenome | biome: human gut; feature: human-associated habitat; material: faeces | place: China | collected 2012 | reverse complement strand
ATCAGTCATGCCCTTTATCATATAGTTTCTGTATATTTTTTGGAAGTTTGTCAGGTAACATGGCATTTATAGCATCTTCGTTACCATCTTTCATTGCTGTTTCATAATACCAGCACTTAAATTTTAAAAGCAGCAGTTAGATATAAGTGTAGTATCTATGGATAAAATTATATCCGGAAAATACCTGTCATACCTGTTTGATGAGCAAATTTCAGAGGGTAGACTTTCTGCAGAAGAGTGTTTGATTTACATGAAAATGCTCATTTATTGTGAAGCGGCGAATTGTCAGCGGAGGAAACTGCACGATAAAATCGGCAGTTTTCCCTTCCTGACTGCGCAGCTTATCTGAAAAAAGCATTTTCTGAGCAGAAGAACGGCACAATCTCGTAGTTTTATCTTATGGGAGCATACTGCTCTTATAAGATAAGGCCATGAGCACGAAGTGGTCACGCCTTAAAAACAGAATACATATGCGGCATAAGTGCTTCGAGTCCGCCACGCTGATACATGGAGACCCACTTTTCTATAGTTTTGTAATTGTACTCTACGACAGAACCATCGGGCAGAGTGAAAGGAGAACTGGCGACTCTTTTGTAGTAAGCAGTTCGGGATGGATCAGGATAGAGATCCTGAACGACAGGTGCTATGACACCGAAGCGGAATTGGGCTACTTCGGCAGCTCTTTTGATATCTTCTTTTTGATTGTTCATAGTATGATTACCTCCTGTGAACTCATGGTAAAACATACGGAACGGAGATAGAATGCCCGTGTCGTGTGAAACGCAAAAAGAACAGAATGGTCAGAAAACGGTCTGCCGGTAAGACACCGGATTGGCATGAGACTGAAGAAAAGAGACGGAGGTCTTAAGTACAAAGCCAGAAGCAAAAGAAGACACCGTAGGTATTGTAAGGAATGATCAGATCCGGGAGGATCGCGTGGGTGTGTCCACAACTGCAGATAACCCGAATGACTTTGATTGTATGATAAACAGGGCGTCCCTGGATGAAATCAATTAGATTTCGCTCGTAAGAAGCATGAGTGGTGCAAGAATGAGAGGCTCCACAAACAGGACAGGATTCCATTTCAGGGCGGAATCCAGCCATAAAAGAATCAAACAGTAATTTAGAAGAAGATTTTATACGAATTAACTTGTAAAACAGGGAATTTTTTCTTATCATAATAGTGTTAGTGTGACTGCTATTAGCAAATAGCCGTTATCCTTAGGACATACAGTGCATGAAATTCATCAGTATGATATTCAGAAAAATGGAGAACTGATTGATACGCTGGAATGCTATCTGAATCATAAACAGAGTATTCGGAAAACTTCTGAACTAATGGGCGTGCATGCCCGGACAGTTTCGTATCGTTTGCAAAAAATAGTAAAACTAACGAGGATAGACTTTGATAATATAGTTGAGATGTTAGCTGTCCGAAATGGAATTATTATATTAAAAATATTGGAATTGTTATAAAAGATAACGAATCACATGGTTAGTGTGGTTCGTTTTTTTGTTTTATGCACCAGAGGTTCGCTCTAACGGGTGTAAATCGTGTTCTGCAATCTGTTATCAGCTTGCCAGTGAAAGTCTGGTCAGGGTAGTCACCAGTGATCCTTGTAGCGAGCCTTCAATGCTTTTTGGTGACTGATCATGTTGAAGCGAGGTATGCCTGTGAGAAACAGGTGAAAAATAACAGTCCGTAACATAAAGTGAATCCTGTAGCATCGTTACGTTAGCCCTGTAAGGGGACAAGAGAGAGTCAAGTCACTGACTTTCTGACGAAGACTATGAAAGATGTGGAGATACTGGAGTACAGCATTGAAGAACCCTTCGGTGTAGAGGGAGAGGAGTGTTATGAAAGACTTTCTTGGATTCTGTTACCAGAAGTTTGGAAAAATCCAAAATGGAACACTTCTTGCAAAATACACACACCATATTTGCAATTTTTGTGCATTATAAAAAACAGAAAGAACGATATACTATTATAGTATTAAGGAATATTTTTTTTGACATGAACTAGTACCTTTAAGGGCTGAGTTTTGTAAGAGGTAGGGGTATGGAACAGGAAAAAACAATAGATTGCACAAATAAGGACTTTGGCAGGTTTTATGTAGTATTAAAATTAAATCTAAAGACAAATGGTTATGAATGCATTTACTCACATAATCAAGAGGTTTATGAAATAGCAAAAAAAGACAGAAGATTATGATACGTTTATTCAGATGTATATAGAGAGATTTATTCATGATGCTGATAAATCAAAGTTGCACGATTTCCTGTTAAGCGAAAAGCTAACAGAAAATCTGGTTTATGGCTATGCAGAGCAGGATATTGTATACCGCAGAATAGAGAGTGAAAAATCTTATATAAAGATGAGGGCTAAAAAATATGTGGATATAAAAGATAATATAGCAATGATCACATTACATAATGTAAAAAGAACCTATAGATCAGTAATGGAAATGAAACGAGAACTCCAGAAGAACGAGAGCGATAAGAAAAAGCATTCAAAAGGTTTTACTATAGACAAGTTAAATGCACTTAGTTATGAAATCTGCAGACATCATCATGAATGATATGACGGGGCAGGGTATCCGGATGGTTTGCAAGGAGAAGAAATTCCTCTTTGTGCACAGGTTGTGGGACTGGCTGATGCATATGATGCCTTAGTTAGTCCTCGTTCATATAAAAGAAAACTGAGCCATGGAGAAGCGTTGCAAATGATCCTGAACGGGGAATGTGGCTCATTCTCCGAACCGCTGCTTCATTGTTTCCTGGAAGCGGCAATGCAGAAGGAATGAATAAAAAAGGCAGATAGCTGAGAAATAGGAAAATATATTTTGAGGAGGAATTTGTGTGAAGAGAAAAAAGATATGGATAAGATGGATAGCCTGGATACTTTTATTGGTTTTGTGTATGAATAGTGCAGGAACGACAGCTTTGGCAGTTTCTGCAAATGAGGAGAGTATTCTGAATATAAATGGTTCTCTGGAGGAAGAAATGCTTTCAGAAGAATTTATCTCAGAGGAGGAAAGCACATCATCGGCGGAAGAGACTCCGAAAGAAGAAATTACACCGCCGTCGGAAGAAACTCCGGGGGAGGAACTTACTCCCCCATCAGAAGAAACTCCGGGAGAAGAAATTACGCCACCGTCAGAAGAGACTCCGGGAGAGGAACTTACGCCACCGTCAGAAGAGACTCCGGGAGAAGAAATTACGCCGCCGTCAGAAGAGACCCCGGGAGAAGAAATCACTTCACCGTCAGAAGAGACTCCGGGAGAGAAAATCACTCCGCCATTAGAAGAGATTCCGGAGGAAGAAATTACTTCATCCCCGGGAGAGCTTTCAGAAGAAGAAAAAGCCTTCGAGGAGCAGATTGCACAAGAGGAATCACCGAAACTTCAGGAGATTTCCGAAGGATTTGATATTGATTTCTATGTTATTATCGATGGAAATAAGGTAAAGCTTCAGCATAATGACATTACCGGCATTGCAACATGGAAAGACGGAAGAACTACCTATCATGGTGTTTCCATTGAGGACCTGCTCCGGATATATGAAGAATTTGGATTTGTGAAAAACAGCGAGAGTCAGAATCCGGATGCGATAAAAAAGTTTGTATCTGCATACCGGGGAAAAAGCGGGATAGAATACGGAAAAGTTTATACAGACACAGAATCCGGAAAGACATATGTTTCTTACAATTATGGACAGAATAAACAAGGGGAAGCGATAGATGTTTACTACCTTCCAAATGGAAAAGGCCTTGCATTAAATTTAAAAGATTCTGTAAAAAAGGACAACTCATTTTATTCCGTAGAGGTAAAGGGAGAAGGGCAGGATCGGATTCGTTATGCATTAACAGGAACTGTAGTGGAAGAAGCTGTGGCTGATTTTAATCCCCAATTGTCGGACCAGACAGACCAGATCGAATGGACCTGTATGGGAACAGATGATAAGGTGATAGATGGTATACGGGAATCAGGGAACCAGACGAGGTTCACAATCGGAAAGATCACACAGTCTTATGTGATCCAGAGAGCGGATCAGACAGCCTTTGACATTCAGTTTTATATATATGCAGACAATGAGGTTCGAAAGCTGCCGGCTGATTCTCTGAAAAAGGTGTATAAATGGAACCGTCAGGGCAGATGCTATTTATCTGTCAGTGATCTTGCTGAGATTTATAGAGAGTTCGGCTTGAATGCAGAGGAAACACAGTCCGGAAATTATTTTCCATATACAGTCCGTGGTGAGAAGACATTAGCACAGGCGACAGTGGTAACTTATAAAGGACAGCAATATGTATCTTATAACCTGGACAAGCAGGAAGCAACTGTACCAACAGACGTTTATTATATGCCAAAAGGAGCATCTGATGGCGAAAAAATTCCGGATAATAATTCAGACCAGATTAAGCAGAATAAGAACAGTTTCTATTCGGTTACAGTGATCAATCCGGATGGAAATCGAACTGTGAGTTACTACAAGAAGGATTCTAAAGTTACAACATCCGTCGAGAAAGGCACTACGCAGAAAGAGGACTGGCTTGGTATTAGTGAAGATGAAAAGAAGACGCTTTATCCGACTGAAAATGGAGAAAAACTGGAATTTACAATCGATAAGATTGAACAGCCATATACCATTGCCTGTAACGCATTTGTACCAAATACTTTAAACATCAAATTTTATACCTTTGTAAATAATGAAAGATATAACGTAGACAATAAAGAGGTTCCTGTTATAAAAGAAACTACTGAAAAAGGAACAGTTTACTATTATATTTCTAATGATGTGTTACAAGAAAAATTAAAACGATTTCATTACGATGGTTCTATTCAAAATGGAAACAGGGAACGTTTCTATTACTCTAAAAGAGATTACGACACAATTCATAATGCAGGTAAATATACGAAAGACGGAAAAGAATGTATCTGTATAGGAAAGTCCGGAGAGCCGATGGATGTGTATTACCTGCCAGACGGACAGAATATTGCCACCATGAGTGCAAAGACCTTACTCGAACACGACGATGATAGATATAACGGTTTTTACAGTGTGACAGTACAGGATGACGATGGACAGGTTTACAGCCAAACAGCTTTGCGTGATCTTCCGGCAATTGATTTTGTTGCAAGAAAGTCAACACTTACAAGAACAGTTAGTACAAACCCGCGTGTAGAAGAACAAACGCAGGATATAAACTGGGAATGCAGAGAGGAAGATGGTACTCTTTCAGCAGTTACATGGAGTAAAAATAAATCAGAGCATACCATGAGCTTTACTATTAAGCCAGATGATGCAGTACGTCCATATGTGATTGTTCCTGATAATACAGAAAAACCGGCAGCAACAAAAGAAGCAAATATCAGTTTTTATGTATTTATCGATGGACATTATAAGCTGATAAAGAACCTCAATGCTGAGCAGCATTACATAATCAAAGCAAACAGTGGCCGAGCCAGTCGTTATTATTTGCGAGCTAAACCAGATGATACGATTTCTAAAATTTACAGTGAGTTTGGTTTCACTCCGGATAAACTGGAACCGGAAGCAGATGGCAAAGAAAAAATCCTGTTTGGTTATGCGACAGACAGCCGAGTATTTGTACAGCATCCTTATAAGGACAATGATGGTACATGGTATATTCCTGTCCTGAAAAACGGGAAAGATGTATCTGTCTATTATTTCTCACAGCCAAACCCACTGAATCCAGACAGAATCGAAAATTATTTTGATCGTTTGACAGGACTTTCTTCTCAGGTTGGGCTGGCAGGAAGACATTTCAGTGTAGAGGGAAGTTTTCATCTGATTGAAGTGTTGGATCCACTGAATCTGACCAAAAGAGAAGCAATTAAGAGACAGTATGTAGGCCATGGGGAAACATATACTGTGGAAGTACCAAAGAAAGCAAGTTTAGAAGGTGAGTATTATGGCAAGGAGATTGTCTGGAGTTGTACATCTAATGACAGGGACGAAAATGAAGTTCTTCCGAAACCGTCCGGAGATGACAAGGTAAAATTTGAAATTCCGAAGGTTAACTCATCTTATGAGGTGATCGCGGACAAACCCCAGGACCCCGGAACGGTCAGAGTGATCTATAATACGACCCGTTATATGAAGAAGCTTCCAAAAGAATCTAAGCTGACCCCTCAGGTTGGAAATAAGACAAGACATACAGATGATTATGAGAATGAAATAGAAGCTGGAAAACATAACGTTAAGTCACCATATCCTCTGGTTTATGATCATGAAGATAATGACAGCAAAGAGTTGGAACAGTATGAATTCGATCATTGGGATTACAGAAACAAAGACGGAAAGTGGCAGGAATGCGGTGCAGGGGATTCTATTTCTGATCTTATAAATAATAATGCAAGACAGCCAATCACCCTCTATGCAGCGTGGCGTAAGGTGAGTAACCAAAATCGAAAACAGGTACAGTTTTATATCTGTAAGTCAGCGATGCCGGAAGATGGTTCGGTAGCATTACCAACCACGAATGTAGACGATTATACAAGTGCGGTTGCCGTGGCAAACTGTAATGTGAAGGCAAGTATATTGCATGATGTTCCAGTTCTTGGAAATAAGAATCCATCTACGTGGGAACAGTATGCGGATGGAAATAAGAGAGTGCAAGAACTTTTGCAGGGAACTAAACCAGATGAGGGATATATTGGAAATGGAGACTATATCTACAAGATAGATAGAATTCCTTCCGATGAAGAGGTATTCCAGACAATTCGTGAAAGCGGACGTATGATTCGTATCGGAGACAGGGAGATTCCGCCATCGAAATTAGATACCGAATTCTTCACCATTTATTGGTATTCTTTCAAAAGTGAAATGTCCGATGGGTGGCATATTGACGGACGTATTGTAGCAAAAAATGGTTACCTGACAGTAAAGAAAGATTTTGTCGGAATGCCGGAAGCAATAGAGGAAGTCAAGAAAGATTATTATATCCAGGTAGATATGGATGAAAAGCTTTTAGATGGAAAACCTCAGCCACCTGCATTTCATGAGCATATGAAACTTGTGCTTCCTTCAGAAGATAGCCAGAAACCGGATGCAGAAGCTCCGCAAGCGGAGGATGCTCCAATAGAAATTGTAGGTACATGGACAGATGAAACACATACAAGCTGTACGTGGATCGTTAAGGCGGACTCATTCTGGAAATACACATTAAAAGAGTACAACTATAAGCCAAAAGATTCGAATGTGAAATTTTCGGGTTGGTACAATGTTCGCAATTCTCATGAACAAGGAGATAATGTAAATTCATGGGAAGCATATCCAGAAAGTGGAATTCAATTCACAGGACGTGGAATTGGACGCGGTGGTGAGACTCTTACGATTGAATTGGAGAACCGTTATCAGAAAGAGGGAATACTCACACTGAACAAATTTGATGAGTCTACCGGACAGGGAATGGAGAAAATCAATTTTGCTGTCAGTAAGAGCGGTGTTGAGGAGGAAACGGTAACAACTGATAAATACGGAATCGCACAACTTCATATTCCGTTACAAGATGAAAACAAACAGAACAGAACAGCAACTGAGACGTATTTGTTGCGAGAGACAAACTTACCGACGGGATATGTAGACACAGGAGATATACAGATCACAGTTGAGATTGCCAATGGAACATTTAAAATCATTGATGCAAAATTGGTGGATAGGGAGGCTAACGAAAATCAGGAGGCTGTCAAGGCACCAGTTGATGGTAAGATAAACGGAAAATCTGTTCTGCTTCAGCGAGGAGATACCAGCCTTAATATCCGAAATTTTGCTAAAACAGGCACTCTGCATATCAAAAAGACATGGGGAAATCCAAATGATGCACTGATGGAAAAACAGGTGAAAATCAGATTGTATCAGAATGGAATTTCTACAGGACAGGAATTCCTGTTGAATGAAGAGAACGGATGGGAACACACAGTCGATAATGTTCCACTATTCCAGGACAGAAATCCGGTAGAATATAAGGTGGAAGAAATTGAGATTGGAAAGACACATTATTCTTCGGAATACGGGGATGGTTTCCTATATTATGAAGTTATTTATCCAGAGATTCAGTATTTCGATTCAAATGGACAACCATTATTCCCGAAGGATGGGAATGAGTTCAAGGATGTTTCCAAGATGGAACTGGAAGTGCAGAATCTGCATTTCAATCTTGCTGAACGAAGTTTCTTAAAGACGGATGATCTTCCAAGAAACCGACTTGCTGGTGCAGGTTTTCTGTTCTACAAAGTACCGTATGATGATGTTACGAAAGAATATGCGGATGATACAGGATATACAGTAGATTATGACAATACACAGAGCAAGGACGATATCGTTCTGAAAAAGGATGGAAAAACGTGTACGACGTATCGTTCCTTAGAAACAGATGAAAATGGAATGCTTCAATTACCGGAGGACTTTGAGAACGGACGATACTGGATGGTAGAATCTGTTACTCCGAACAAAAAAGACAAAGCAGATAAAACTAAAACACAGTATCAGGATAACTTTAATCTATACATGGTAGATGTAGAATCCGATATTTTATTCCTATATGAGAAATCACCGATGACAAATACCTGGAGAGCTGTTTCGGACAGACATATCGTCAATCATCCGCAAAAAGGCGGGGTGACGGTTGAGATTACAAAGGAAGTCACTGGTTCACTTGGAAACCGCAAGAAGCCATTTGATATGGAAATTCTCTATTGGGAAGATGGTCAAAAGCTGCGTAGCAAGACAATTAGAACTTCTTTGAAACATGGAGATAAAGTTACATTAAAAAATGTAGATATATCTTCGGATATCATAATAACAGAAACTGTTGATACATCAAAATACGCTGTTTCGATTTCTAAAAAAGAAGAGAATGATAAGTATTCAAATCCAGTGCAGGCAACACCGAATGGAAATACGGCTGTCATGAAACAGCGGATTGAGGCTGCACGAGGAGATGTGATTGAATTAAAGATCACAAACAAAAACACACAATCAATACCGGAAACAGGGGTTCGTCTGAGAACAAGCAGGCATGTATGGCTATTACTCGCCATAAGTATCGTTATGGTTCTGTTTTTCTGGAGAAGACGGAAAATAGAATAGACACTGCTATGGAACAAAACTTGCAAAAATACATCAGTCTTTTTACATGTTTGTTGCATTGGAATAAAAAAATAAACCACTATAATAAGGGGTATAAACTAATGCCTTGGATGTCCGAGTTAAGCTAGAACAAATAAATCCCCTAGAAGGGTATGGGCATCCTTTTTTATGGAAGGATAGGATGAAGAACGAAACTGAACGGTCAGATAAAAACAACAATATAGTACAGGAAACATCTGTAGCACAGGATATTGTTCAGTTGTTATTGAAGATTGCATTTATTGTCTTAGCAGTATTTCTTATTTTTACATTTCTCTATGGAATCGTAAGAATAAATGATGTCTCCATGAAACCGGCAATCAAAGACGGTGATCTGGTCATATATTACCGATTGGATAAAAGGTTTATTTCCGGTGACGTTGCAGTGTTTAAAGATGACGGCAGAACCACGACCGGACGTGTTGTGGCGGTAGCAGGAGACACCGTTGACATTACAAAAAACGGACTGAAGATAAATGGTGCAGAACAGATATCTCAGGACATTTACTTTGATACCACCCAGTTTAAAGATGGAGTGGATTTCCCGGTCACAGTCGGGAATGGCCAGGTATTTATACTTGGAGATAACAGACCACAGGCATCGGACAGCCGAATCTATGGCTGCATTGATATAAAAGATGTCAAAGGAAAAGTCATTGCGATTATTCGGAGCAGGGGAATTTAATTACTGGATCCGTTAATCAAATAAAAAACAAAATAATTTACAAGGGAGGAATTATAATGAGCATGAAAAAATTCACTAAGAAAATGCTCGCTATTGTCGCAGCAGCAGCTATGACAATGGGAATGGCAATGCCGGCAATGGCAGCGGAAGGAACAACAGTGCCAGACACAAAAAATAATGCAAAGGAAGCCTATATCAGCAAGACCTACAACACAGAAGTTAAGAAACCGATGAAGTTTAACTTTACTGCTACACAGGTTAAGGAAGGGGCTTACATAGTAACAGACGATGTTGCATGTACAATTCCAAGCATTGAATTTACAGAAACAGACTTAAATAGTAATAAAGGAACTTATAAAAAACTTAGCGATAAGATTACTTTTGCAATTTTTCCACAGGCAGGAAAGTATGAGTATACTGTAAGAGAGAGTGCAACGACTGAACCAGCTATTACAAATAGCAAACATCAGAAGTTAATCATGTCCCAGGCTGAGTATAAAATGGATGTTTATGTTGTTGAAAATGCTGGAACCTTAGCAATTGATAAAATTATTGTGAATAAAACAAAAGATGATAATAATGGCTCTGCGACAGGTAAAGTAGACATCGGTGGTGATGTAAATGGAAACGGATTTAACTTTGTTAACACTTATGTACAGGAAGCAGGTACAGGAACAGATCCTACAAATCCGGGAACAGATCCAGATGATGACTATACAAAATATGGTTCCTTAAATGTATCTAAGACGATTGATGCACAGGCTGGTACTGTAGATTCAGATGCCGAATTTACTTTTACAGCAAAATTTGAATTCCCAAAAGGAACTGATGCAGAAACACTTGAAGCAAAAGCAGGTGATGCTACATTAACACTTGACGAAAACAATCAGCATACATTTACTCTGAAACATGGTCAGAACATGAAATATACAGGTCTTCCGGTTGGAACAAAGATTACTGTAACTGAAACAGGAGTGGCAAACTACAAGGGAAGTGTTAGCGTTGTACTCAATGGTGGTACTGCAACAACTGATACAGCAGCAAAATATCATGCTGATTTCGAAGCAGTAAAGGATGGCAAGCTCGGACAGCAGAAAAATACAGTTGATGTAACAAATACATACAACTATGTACCAACAACCGGTATTATCATGAACACTCTTCCATACGTTCTGATGGTTGCTCTTTGTGCTGTAGCACTGTTTGGATTCGTTGCTTTCAAACGCAAAAAAGTACAGAAATAATTACATAAAATCATAGAAGAAACAGCAAAGGGAATGCGTGCGGCGATACTCCGTCGCATTCCCTTTTGCAATAAGAAAGGAAACTTCAGGAATATTTCATATGAAAAAAACAGCAAAGTTTTTAGTCAAAATAGTCGATCATATGGTGAATTTTATAGCGTTATTGCTGATTCTTATGATAATGTTCCTATCATGCTATATGTTATGGGATTCCAATCAGGTATATCAGGCGGCAGATGCGAAGAACTACGAAGCCTATATTCCAACAGAAAAACATACGAAATCTTTTGAAGAATTGCAGAAAATCAATCCGGATATTATTGGCTGGATTCGAATAAATGAAACAAACGTTAATTATCCGCTGTTACAGACAGATGATGATGATACCTATATGAATACGGATGCCGAAGGCAAATATTCTTTAAGTGGTTCCATATTTTTGCACTGTGCAAACAAACCGGATTTTTCCGATTTTAATAATATGATTTATGGACACCATATGGAAAAACACATGATGTTTGGAGATGTGGGGCTATTCGCAGATAAGGAGTATTTTGACGAACATCCATACGGAAATCTTTTTTTTGATGGAAAAGATCATGGAATTGAATTTTATGCATTGATTCAGGCAGATGCTTATAATGAGCGGCTGTTCAGTGTCAGTTCAGAGGAACCGGAAGCAAAACAGGCGTATCTGCAGGAAATATCAAACAATGCTTTACATAAAAGAAACTTTGCACTTACGGAAAATGACCATTTGGTTCTTCTGATAACATGTACCTCAGACATGACAAATGGAAGAAATATATTAGTAGGAAGGCTTACGGATCAGGTTTATCCTGAGAAAGAGAAAGCCAAGAATCTGGGAACTGGAATTGATAAATTAAAAGAAAAGATGATTCAGGTGCCGGTTATCTACTGGATACTTTTGCTAATTATCGTTCTATTGCTGATAGATAGAAAATTAAAGAAGAAGGGAAAGAAAAAACATGAAAATCCTTGATTTAAAAAAAGTAACTATCATATTGGTGACTATGCTCCTTTTTCTGAACATGCAGATATCAGTGTTTGCATCTGATAACTGTACTGTAGTGAAAATTCCGGTGAGACAGATCTTTGACAGTGAAGTGGAAGGTATTGCAGATGAATTCTCTTATATTATGACAACCGATCAAAGCGGTGCCCCGATGCCCGCGGGAGGCCGCAACATGCAGTATTCCTGGACAATGAAAAAGAATGCAGCTACTGAGATTACGCTGAATGTGAAGACAGCAGGACAGTATCACTATACCCTTTGTCAGACAACTGAGAAAAAAGATAATTACAAATATGATCAAAATAAATACCATGTGACTGTCGAGGCTTACTATAATGAATCGAATCAGTTAAAAGTTGTCACAATTGTAGCCAATGAGAAGGGGGAGAAAATAGAAGCGATCTCTTTTAAGAACAGTTATATGGGAGAAGAAAAGCCGAATCCAACACAGCCCTCAAATCCGTCACAGCCATCTAGACCGTCCCATTCAGATGGATCAGGAAAAACCAATAGCGTAAAGACCGGAGATGACAGTCCTGTTATGGGATATTTCTTATTGTTGTTTGGGTCGCTGATTTGCCTAAGCGTTTTAACATATGAAAACCAGAAAAGAAATAAGGGAGAGTCACAAGATGAGGCATAATATATGGAAAAATACTTGAAGATCATTTGTTCTTGGATTTTGATTTTTTCTATATGTGGTTTATCATTAAATGTAACCGAAGCATCTGGTGCCGGTGTGGAAATGGAAAGGGAATCACAGGAGACGGTGGATTTTATCAGTGACATTGAAAATCAGGAGACAGAACCGGAAACAGAGACCCCAGTGGAAACAGAAGAACCGACGGAATCAGAGGTTCCGACAGAAACAGAGACCCCAGTGGAACCAGAAAATCCGGTTGAAATAGAGGATTCCGCAGATCAGATAACTGATCTGGATGCACCGGAACAAATGTCTGTACAGAGTCTGGAGGAAGAATTACTGGCGGTTGCCGAGAATGGAGAAGAAGCCTCAACAGATAGAGTAGCGTATGTAGATGTCAATGGAAACCCAATTGCAGGAGCACCTTCTGTCATTAAATTTGGAGCAATTGCGGATCATAAAGAGCTATCTATAGAAGGCAGACATTTCGAGTTTAAGAGCGCAAAAGTAGATGGAAAAAACTGTGTATACATCGGAAAATATAACGACACCATTTACTATAGTACAGATGGTGTGATTGCAATTAAGCTGGAAGAAGCTCAGAAATTAACGATGATGTACCAGGAGTATCACCTGGTCAGCATAAAGGAAGTAGTTCCTGATAGTTGTACACCTGGTACAATCACCCAAAAAAATGGCAGTCTTGATGTACCGCTTGATATGTCGAATCAGATTCGTGTAAATGCGGGAGAAAACTTTGTAATTTCAGTAACTCCTGGCACAGACACAGCAAAAGCAAATAATCCCAAAGCGAAAAGATTTATAATCGAATCTGTTGTTTCTCAAGAGGGTGCGACAATTACGAAGGAAAATGGAAATGAAAACAAAGCTACCTATTCTATTAACTTTGTAAAAGACGATACGATTACAATTACCTATAAAGAACAAAGTATTTACAGAATAACCATTAATACAAAAGATATTAATGGGGAAGAATACATTAATATTCCACACAGCGTAGCCAAGGGCTGGGAGTATTTGAAAGGCCAGGACAAAATCATGTGGACTTTTAAACCAGATGATGTGTATGAAATGTCAGGCTATGAATTGGATATTCCAGCTTTTCATACAAATAGAGGCTACCGTGTGATAAATATGGTGGTGAACGGTACTTCCATTCAAGCCTCTCCTGAAAGCGGAATTAGTGAGGTGCCAATAAGTAAAGGTGATGGTGTTTCATCGACTCCAGGTAAATTAAGTTTAATCACCAAGATGACAGATAGCTACACAACTACTAGAGGTGAGGAAAAAAATTGTTCTTATGAATATAAGATGGATTTGAAAGTCCGAACCGGAAAATTTGAGGATTACAATTTTACCTTAGTACCATACAAAGAAGAACGCGGAAGACAGGCTGTGACAGTAAGATTATTAACAGATGGATCCCGAAACGGTGAAGGTCTGGACGTAGTTATGTGGGACTATGAGAAACAAGCACTGGTTCCTGTAAAAGATAATCAAACCATAGATATGGATCCTGTAAAGTATAAAGGAGACACAACAAGACAGGTACGAATTTTCTTTGCCAAGCCAAAAGCTGGGTATGAGTTTGTAAATGGACTTCAGAATGCTGTTGGTGTGTGGTATGGACAGCCACACGGTGACAATCCTCTTGGAGATGGAAAAAAGAATGATGCTGATGCTGGTACCATAGATGCAATGACAGCTACGTCACTTATAAGAGGGAATAATTCATTTAAAATATATGATGATCAATGGCAGGCTGCACAAAAAGCTGCGAAGGAAAAAGGTTATACCAGATATTTAGCGTGGGGAGGGGCAAGACCTTTACTATCAGATAATGGCTGGCGTTTATATTCTGCCGCTTTCATGGTTGCATCCAGCAGCCTATATGTACATTATAATTCTGGTGCAGGTGATGAAGTATTACCTGAGAATGCCGATGTAAAGAACATCCCATATAATAAGGAAACAAACGACAAAAATAAACCGATGCAGTCTTATGGTAAAAATCCATCCACGAATAAAGGCGCAAGAGATATGGGAACGACCTTTATTATGGGTGAAGGCTGGGCAGAACCCACTTGCGAAGGCTATGAATTTATAGGATGGAAGCTGAAAAACAAAGCTGGTAAGTTAAGTCAAGAGACATATAGTAACGGTGACCTCTTTACGATTTCTGATGAGAATTACGGATATGCAAATAATACAGATCTGCCGGTATTCGCATCTAAAAATTATAGCGGCTATCAGATTGTTGCACAGTGGAAAAAAACAGCCAAAAAAGAAATAAAGGTTGAGAATTATCTCAAGATACCGGATGGAACGGAAAAACTTGAGAAGACAACTTCAGGAACCATTTCATTTTCTGCTGACGGTGAGATCGTTAAGGCGTTTGCAAACCCTGAGCCGGATGGTTTTGATGTTTTTTGTTCTTGCGATCAGCATGGTTGGTATGGTATTCTTTAAAGGAATAAATAAGAAGAACTGAAAAAGCTGATAATGAGATAAAGAGGAAAGGTTATACAATATCCCGAATTTATTAGACTTGAGGCGATAAAAGATGAAGCACAAGGATAATAATTCGGGATTTTTCCTGTTTTGGAGAGGAGCAATTATGCAATTAAAAATTACAACGGATTATGCAATCAGAATTGTATATTATCTGGCTTGTCGTAGTGAAGTAATCACTGCATCTGAGTTAGCTTACGAATTAAAGATTCCAGAAAGTTATATTCCAAAGATAACAAAAAAATTAAAAGAAGCGAATATAATTACAGCCTGCGAAGGAATTAAAGGTGGGTATTCACTTGCGAAAAAAACAGAAGATATTTCTTTGTTTGACATTATATCCGCCACAGAAATAACTATGAGATTAAACCGTTGTTTAGAAGAAGATGGGTTTTGTTCCAGAAATGCAACAGAGCATTGTAAAGTACATAAAATATTGCTGGATGTGCAGCAAACTTATGACAATCTACTAAAGGGCATAAAGGTCTCGGAGATTATAAAACCAGATACCGATGAGTTATCAGAATAGCTAAGAAAACAAACTAGCGAATATGAAAAACAATTATAGAAATAACTCCAACAATATATTAAAATAGATATGGCATAATAAAGCAAAAGAAAGATGAATCAATTCAATTGTAAAAGGAAGGGAATACAAATGGGGTATACAGTAAAGGACTTGCTTAAATCAAACAAATTCCCAGAAATGCAGCTGATAAATGATGATTCCGGAATTGATCGTGAAATTAAAGGAGTCCGAATCATTGAAGTGGCAGATATGGAAAAATTTCTGGGGGGGGGTGAACTGCTCCTGACGAGTATGAGAGCTTATGAAGCCACAGAGGAAGATGCTTTTTTGTATCATTTAAAAGAATTTGATAAAAAGCAGGTAAGTGGATTTATTGTAAAGTGCTGTCAGAGAACCGAACACCTGAAAAGACTGTTTGATATTTTAATGGAATTTTCACAGGAGTATCATTTTTACGTGATAGAAATTCCTGAGGATTTGCATTTTTGGGGAATTATTAAGCATATACTACTTCAGTTATATGATATCGAAACTGCAAAATTGAAATATTTTAAGATGACACATGATAATTTAAGTAATATTTTACTGAACGTGATAGATTCAAGAGAATCCATGGAGAGAATTTTTTTCTTGATCAGTACCATGCTCGGGAATCCGGTCGGTTTATATAACGCAGATGGAACTTGCTTTTTTCCAAGTAATTCGGAAACACAGGATTTTAGAATGGAAAAAAATATTACGGAATATAAGCCTGAAATTATAACAAGATATCAATATTTGTGTCAAAAAAGAAAAAATACTAACTATATTGAATATGTTAAGAAGCTCAATATTTTTGAAAGACAGGAAATGTATTTTGTTGTTTCAGAACAGAATGAACCATTGAGGGAATTGGATTTTATCGCGTTAGAGAATATTATCATTACATTACAGTTTAGTTTGATCAGACATGTAATAGAAGAAAATCTTGAAAAACGATATATCAGAGATCTGGAATATCGTTTGCTAAATGGTTCTCTGTCAAATGATGAAGAAAATGAAGTTGCAGGTATGCATGGGCTTAATGATGCAGAGATATATCGGGTTGTTACTTTCCGTATGGATGCAAAAAAGAATATGGAAAAATTTACCAATGCCCAGATAAAAGAAACAGAAATGGTCGAAAACGAAATTATACGTTATTTACCGAGGAAGCATATTTTTTTGCAAACCAACCAGATTATATATATTCACAGAGAAACAGAACAGGAAAACGGGTTGGAGTTTCGTAAAAAACTGGAGAAACTGCAGCAAACGATACAGGAATTTCTTGTTAATAGGGGAGTTGAAAAAGATTTTTTGATTGGTATAGGTAAAACTGTCACAGGATACCATGAATTGAAGGAGTCTTTTAAATCTTCTAAAATTGCACTTAAATATATTAAAGTTATCAGACGAATGATCGGAGACGAGAGTAAGTCAGTTATAGATAGTACAAAGATAGGATTCTTTTATCATGTAATAGAAAAGATGAAAGATATAAATCAGTTGCAAGCGTTTATACCAGAGTCATTGAATAAACTTCGCCAGTACGATATTCAGAAAAATGGAGAGTTGGTTGATACATTGGAGTGTTATCTGAATGTCAACCAAAGCTTAAAAAAGACTTCTGAATTAATGTTTATTCATTATCGAACTGCTTCGTATCGTTTGCAGAAAATAATAGAAATAACGAATATAGATTTTAATAATGCAGCAGAAGTGCTTGGAGTTCGAAATGGATTGATAGCAATTCGGGTTCTTGAAGTAATGTAGAATTTTTAAGAATCTTTTAGAGAGGCAAAGATGAGATTCATAATATTAAAAATATTGAAATTGTTATAAAAGATAACGAATCACATGGTTAGTGTGGTTCGTTTTTTTGCATATTAGTCTTAAATGGAACACTTTGAACAAAAAAACGTGAAAAATTTTTCCTTCATTGAACATTATATTTATGAGTTTAATAGTGTATAATATCGTACCTGATAAGATACTTGATAAGAAAGATTATCAGCGAAAAACAATGAAGATATCAATTTTTGATATTTTTTTTGATATAAACTAAGACCTCGCAGGGTTTAGATTAGAGGGATAACGATGCAACTGAAAAATTTGACAGATTACGCAATTAGAATTGTATGTTACTTAGCAGCACAGGAACGGATGGTATCTACATCAGAATTGTCGCAGAAAATATGAACCGGAAGAAGCAATACGGATGATTTCAAATGGCGAATGTGAGGCGTTTTCCACAAAAATGATCCAGTGCTTGACGGCGGCAGTTATCCGGCCAGAGTGGTTAAAAGTAACAAAAAGTTAACCATGACAGAAAATTTGAGGCGATTTTTATGAATAAAAAATTGAGTGTTTTAAGGCGAATTACAGCAATCGTTCTGTGTGTTACATTATTATCTTCGCAAGTCGTAGTTGCGAATGATGAAGATTCAGAAAGAATGGATGTGCAGACCAATAGTGAAATTACAGATATATCGGAGCAGGATGGTTTCAGCAGTGATACATCTGAAACATCTGATATCACAGAAAGTGATATTCCTGATTCTTTTGAAGGCGAATCAGAGCCAAATACAGATATTAGTTCTGAGGTAACAGAAAAATTCGACAATTCTGAAGATCAGGGATTTACAGATGAAGAAGAAACAATTATGGATGACGAAAACACATCGGACACATTGGAAGAAGTAAATCCAGATTATGAAGATGGAAAAATATGTATCTACAATTACCAGCAACTTCTGCAAATCGGTACAGGAACACAGATGTTTTCCGGAGACAAAGATGGAAATGTTGGTGAAGGGGATAAGGTTCTTGCAGATGGTGCAGAACTTACCTATGCATCAGACGCTTCCTATTGTTTGATGAATGATATTCCAATAGATAATGAAAATGTCTGGAACTTCCCATCTGATTTTACAGGCAGCATCACTTCATCATCGGAGCACACTGACAATATGGTATATGATTCAGCGACAGATACGATTTATGTGTATAACCGCTACCAGCTGGAATTGATGAAAGGGGAATCTTCAGACAGCGAACCTGTAATGAGCGAGGATTATATTGCTGAAAAGGTTGGAATGGGACAGGTTTTCACTTTGGAAGATGGTTCGTATCTTACTTACAGCAAAACACATAATTATGTGCTTGCTTCCATATTTACAACAGAAACACCGGAGCTTCTTGCCAACAAGGCTGGAACAGAGGAGACAACTCAGAATATCTCAAATGCATATCCATCTGATTATGAAGGAAGAAATTATTTCGGTCAGGTAGTAAAAAAGATCGGTGATAAAAATTACATTTTGATTGGAAATGAAACACAGCTTCGGGCAATTGGAACAGATGTGGAAGTAACAGAACCAATCTGGCGAGTATATGAAACAAGAAAGAAAAATGAGGGAATACTGGGGGGAGCACTGAGCGGATATACAGACTGGAAACCGGCAGCGGATACATCAGAATACAAAACGGAACTGTATTATCCGGGTGATGCGGATATTGTAAAGTTTAATGATACATATAATTGGTCCGGAAAGGAATTGTATGCTAATAAAAACGGTGCTCATAAGCTGAATGATACAGAATATTTGGATAATCCATCTTGGGATATAGCTGGTACAAAAGCTACACAGTGTTATGTGTATGTAAGTAGTACGATTCAGGAGTCAGCCGATATGACAGTAACTGCAACAGAAAGTACTGCCAGTGATTCCGAAGCGGCATCCGTTGAAGCAGATGAAACTGTAAATGACAGTGATTTGATTGATATGATTCCGTCAGATAGCGAGGAAGCAGCTGAGACAGGAAGTGATGATGCAGAAGCTTTTACAAGCAGTGGGGATGAAAGTGGTTTTACTGATGATATAGATTCGGAAAGTATAACAGTTGATGAGAATAAAACTTATGTACTTACTTATGATACGTCAAAACATAGCAATACCAATATTGCAGGCTCCGGATATAAATACAGCAAGGATGCGAATTACATTATCTTTCGTGATATTGATCTTTCCAAAGAAGGGACAAATTCTAATGGGAAAGATGATAACTGGACTCCTATAAAGAACTTCCAGGGAAATATGGAAGGCCGCAAGGGAATGACAGAAGGTGCTAATGTCAAAATCAGTAACGTAAAGATTGTACAGGACACAGCAATTAATCAGAGTGCTTATTCAAATGGAAGTAGCTCGGACACGGAATATGGTGTTGGATTTTTCAGAAGTTTATCGACCCCATATGACAGTTCATTACAGATTTCATCAAAACAGGTTGTCGTAAAAAATCTTATCTTATCAGGAGTTTCTGTATCAACGACAACGAATTCTATTAAAAAAGATTTTAGTTTGCTTGGTGTAGTGTTGACCGGAGTTTTAAAAGTCCTGGGATTATCAAGTGGGTTGGAAAAGGATCCAAAATCTTTTTCAACAGGAGCTTTTGCCGGCGTTGTAAAAGGAAATGTATAGATATTAGACTGTCATGTAGAAGGATTATCAGGAGTATCTAATGCAAACAGCTGGACAGGTGGTTTTGTCGGGTACATTTCGGGTATTACAAAATATGAAGCCCTTTCAGGAGTGCTTAAAGGAGTAACTGACGCACTTAGTACTCTATTAAACTTGATTCCAGTATTAGGTCTTGGGGATCTGATTACAACGCTTTTGAATGGAGGTGTTCTAAGTGTTGGAAACCTGATTCCAATTGGCTATGTGAATCCGGTGTTCAGCAATTGTTCAGTATCTGGCAATGATATGATATCTGGGCAGAATTATACAGGTGGATTTGCTGGTGAAACAATAGGTGCTGTAATGACTGGATGTTCAGTTAATGATACTGAGAGTGTTAATGGTACAGATTACTCAGGAGGATTTATTGGCCGTGTTTAGCAGAACGGATGTTTACGTCGATGCTCATACCGGAGAAATAGCTAACAGTGAATCCCAATTACACTTCAATAATGGTATTGCAGCAACCAGATATTATGGACAAAGAAGTATACAAACGCAATATTACCAGGGGAAATATAGATTACATGATTATTCACGAGGTAATGGAATTGTCACTTATAATATGAATTTTGGAGGATATTACAGTAATACAGATTATCTGGACAATGACAATAATTGGACTGCTGCAGAATGGCATAATACTACGAAAGACGATGCAGCTTTAAACGTGCATTGGGCTTCTGAAATGACTTTTGATTATTTCAAAAATACTTTTAATAGAAATGGCTATGATAATAATGGAGGTATAATAAGAGGATATGTAAATGCTAATTTAAATTTAATAGACTCACGTTACAACAATAGTGATAATGCTTTTTGGAATGTTAAAGATAAAACCATGACATATGGAATGGGATCAAAATGGGACTCTGCTACGCCTTTAGATATTGTAGCCCACGAAATAAGCCATGGAATATGTCAATCTACAGCTGCTTTAAAATACGAAGCGGAATCAGGTGCATTAAATGAAGCTTTTAGTGATATTTGGGCGGCATGTGTAGAACATTATGCTATACCGGAAAAAGGAATAAAGATTTGGATAATGGGTGAGGATATTGGTTGGATTATAAGAGCTATGAACTCGCCTATGACATACCAAAAGGGGGATTGG
>OGWY01001136.1_pt1 | contig 21617 bp, 29 predicted proteins | sample 1576121 | NCBI WGS metagenome assembly OGWY01 (sample SAMEA3541543, study PRJEB24748) | human gut metagenome | biome: human gut; feature: human-associated habitat; material: faeces | place: China | collected 2012 | reverse complement strand
GATGCGCTCCGGATGAATATGATGATCTCATATCAGGAACTTGTTCGCACCTTCCTTAGGAGTATCTTCGATTATAATGTCGAATTTTTTGATATCCCCATCCTGAGGCGTAATCTTAAATTCAGAGTTAGCCGGGATAATCCCCTCCACAACACTCCCGTTAACCATTTCCAGACGGAATTTTACCGGTCTGTTTTGGCGGAAAATGGTAGTCTTGCCTATCTCCATACCCCTACTAAAACTTTCTCCAGGCCCATAGATATTATCTTTCCCCATCAAAACGCTCCATTTGCTTTACGAGATAACCCAAGCGTCGATTGTAGCGCGCTGATGTAAGGCCCATTGCGTTCCGCATCAGAAATCAGGAATTCCAGCACATAATTACCGTCATTCTGAGTGGCCCCCATGTATTGCGGCTCAGCATTGGACGCTTGATTGTTGATGACTACCTGAACATTCAACCCGCCGCCGCCCTGCATATCCTTATTGCTGATGACCTTCCCGTTATCGCCGGGGATCATGTACTGCTTGCCGGTGCTGGCCTGGTAAATCTCTGGCTTACCTTTCTCGCCGACCTGATACAGGCCACCGGCTGATACCGGTCCGCCATTGTACCGCGCTCCCGCTATTGAAAGGGCCTGCGCCATGCCAACTGTTGAAGCTATTCCCGCCTGTGCCGGCACTGCATTCGCGCCAGCAGTTGCAAGAGATGTCATTGCGGCTGCAGGGGCCATGGAAGCGGCGATTAGCTGCCCTTGCGCAATAGCCATTCCAGAAGCGGCGGTCATGCCAGCCTGACCCATAATTACAGACTTCAACCACTCAACCCCCATCTGAACAAAGGAGTTGATGACGCTGTTAAGTACCGTCGAGCCTAGCGACCGCATAGCTTCGCTGACAGACATGCTGCCAGTGATTATGCCAGTGAGGGCGTTGGAGGCGTTTCCAGCAAATGAATCAAACGCCGCGGCAGCTACTTCATATCCTGCATTTTGTTGTCGCCATATCTCCCACTGCGCCGCTATGCGCTGTTGCTCGTACTGAGTGTTAGCGGCATTCATCAGCTCAAGTCCGCGCTGAGTAATCTGCCCCTTCTGCGATTCAAACTGCTGGATTAGAGCCAACTCCTGCGCGTGCTGGTTAGCCAGCTGTTGGACAGGGTCAATCTGCCCCCGAGCTTCCTGCATGGGGCTTACAGTTTGCTGAGCGCGTATCTTAGCCAGATTAACCTGGTGCTGAGCCTCCAGTTGCTCACTGGTCTGATTGTACTGCTGCTGAGTGATTTTTTTGGCGGCCAGTGCAGTTTGCAGATCTTTAACATCCTGCTGGTAAGACGCATTCTCTCTGGCTTCAGGGAGCAGTTTTTCTGCCGCAGCCTGGGCTTTGAGGGCATTAGCCGTATCCCATATTTCTCCACGGTATTTACCGGCAAGAGCAATTTGCTCTTGGGTGGCTCCCTTACCTAGTGATTGCTGAGCCTGTAATACTGCCTGCTCCCGGCTTAACTCCTGCGTTGAGCCAGCAGCGAGCTCTGATTGCTGGCGCAGATTTTCAAGTTTTTGGTTTACCGATTCCTGCTGGTTAGCAAGTTTCTTAGCCTCAGATTCCGCTTCCTTGGTGGCCTTTTTGTTATTTTGCTGCGCTTGTTGAGCATCGAATTCAGCTGCTGCTCTGTCACGAGCAAGGTTAACATCCGCCTCTGATCCACCGAGTTTCCTAATGTCCTGCTCAGCCCTTAATTGCGCTCGCTTCCTGTCATTAAGCTCGCTCTGAAGTGTTACCTGATCCTGTAGCTTATCCAGATACTCCTGAACATCTTTCGGGCGTTCAACCATGAGGCTGCTGGAGTTGAATTTGTCTTTTGCCTTGGCCGCAAAATTAATCATATCTCCCAACTTGCTCATCATGCCGGCAGCAATTCCCGCTTCCTGCCCATCCCTGCGCAGCAAATCGATACCTTGCTTCATCGTTCCGTTTAGCGTAGCGCGGCCAATGTTAATGGCGTTTTGGGTCTGACTCAGTCTGTTCTGGGCCTTCTCCAGCTCAAGGGTAGCTATAGCTAGGTTATCCTGTGCGCCGCTAAGCGCCTCGGCAGCCTGCCGCCCTCTCGTTGTATTCGTACCCCAGTTTGCAATTTCTCGCTGCTGTCGCTGGACAGCCGATGTCGCGTCATTGAATTCCTTTTGTGCGTCTGATACCGCGTCACTTAATTCAGGCAGGCTTTGGCTTAGCTTTCCTATCGTTGCCGCCAGCTCTGTATGCGACATCGTCTGGAATTTTGAGCTCAGATCGTTAACGCTATCTGCAAGGGCATTAGCGTCATTCCTGGCCTCTTTTGCGCGCTGTGAAAAGTAAAGGATTGCACTAGCAGCAAGCATTGCCGCTCCGGCAGGCCCACCAATTAACCCGAGAGCCCTGCTAGCCAGGCTGGCACCAGATGAGAGAGCCATTTGAGCAGCCCTGTTTGCCGCCAGTGCTCGATTATAATTATCAACCGCACCGGCAGCCGCAACCCTGGCAACGGACAAGCGCTGTTCAGCTGCCGCAGCGTTGGTTTCGCTGATAGCAGTAAGGCGCATCATTTCTGCGAGCCTTATCTCATCTAAGGCCCGTTGTTTTGCGACCGCTGCAGCCCTGAGGTCTGCCGCTGCTTTATTCGCGGAAGCCTGAGCTGCTAATGATTCTTCTGCTGAAAGCGTGCGTGATGCGGCAGCTGCTTTGATTTTAGCCGCAGTAGCCATAGTTAAGGCGCCGACATACCGACTCCCAAGAATAGCCGCGGCACCAGTCAGCAACGCGCTCAGTCCGCCAATATTCTCACTGATGGTGACCACTGCATCACTGAAAATTGCCGCGCCTGTTTTAACCGTAGAATTTTCACCGAAGAACTTAGTGATGTTATTGCCAGCAACCTGAAGAGCCTGGCTGATAGTCGTAGTGGTGTTGGCAAATTCAGCACCGATTAAACTCCCCTGGGAAAGCAGACCGTTAACCACAACATCTGTCGTTAGCTTGCCCTGTGCCGCCATGTTGCGCATCTGGCCGATGCTGACCCCCATAGAGTCAGCAAGGGCTACGATAAGGCGGTTACCCTGCTCGTTTACAGAGTTGAATTCCTCGCCGCGTAAAGCTCCAGAAGCAAGGCCCTGAGATAGCTGAATAATCGCGTTCTCGGCCTCTTGCGCCGTGGCACCTGATACAACGAACCCTTGGTTTATAATTGTGGTTAACTTCGCCAGATCATCTGCGCTGGTCCCGTACTGCCTGGTTGCCCTTTCTAGTCTTGCGTAGAGGGATGCCGTTGCATCTAAACTACTGCGAGTTTGCTGAGTAATGTTGAAAACCCGCTCGGTTACATCGGCAAGTTGTTCTGATGGGCGAATAGAGTTTGATAATTTATTGTTAACAGTAGCCCACGCATCAGCGTATTCAGCCACCTGCTGAACTGACAATGCCGCGGTGAGCGCAACCGCTACACGTGACAAGCTCGACATCGAACGCTCTGTGGTATCAATGGAGCGTGATGTTTTATCAAATCCCCGTTCCATCAGATCAAGGCGCTGGTTAACGCGCTGCTGAGCGGTAAGTAGCCCGCGCACATCCATTTCAATGTCGTAATAAATACCGCCAGCGTTCTCAGCCATTTCCTTTTCTCCGGGCAATAAAAAACCCCGCCGAAGCGAGGTTTTGGGGTTGAGTTTTGTTATATTAGCCCAGCTTTTCTTCGGGCCTCTTCGAGATACTCATCATCTGTTTTTTCGGGACCGAGGTCTAAAGGCTGCTGCCTTTGCCACTCTTTTAATTTGCCGCTAAGTGCATAAATGATTTTGTCGAAGTTTTTCTGATGCCTGTGTGCACCTGTCACGTTAACGCCTAACTTCAGGGCGGAGTCTATACCGACGACGCATGAGTTTTCGCCGTCGGAATTCACCACAATAGACACATTTTCACCCCATGAGAAAAGTGAAATTCCAGCACTTACGGAAACTCGGCGAAGTGTGTCATCCTTCTGTTTAATCGTCATCCCGACTTCTGGAATAGCCTCTAAAAGTTTTTCAAAGGCAACGTCAGCCGGAAATGGAAAAATTTGCTGCGTAGATTGACTGGCAAAGCTCATATCCCTATCCCCCTCAGTAAAAGTATGAAAATCGTAGCAAACCAAACATCTTTAGTCTGCCCATCCTTCCGCCTTTTTCTTTTTAAGGAGAGCATCCAGGCCGGCTGCGTCCTTCTGCTTCTTGAGGATCGTCGCGTATTGTCTGTAACCATGATGTCCAGGAGCAAAGAATTGCCCATTATCGTACATGCCAGGATTTTTCTTCATGGCAGACATAGCTAATGGGGCAAGGGCTATTTGCTGTTGGCAGTAATGAATTGCCTTCTCGAGGTTCTTGCCAGAATCGCGCAGTTTATAGTGCTTCTTAATTTTCTCTTGAAGGTCAAAGTGGATCTTTAAAATCACATCTTCAGGCAGCCCACGAAGACCTTCGAGCCACTCTTCTTCTGTCATATCCCTATCCCACTGGTTAGTTTTGGACAGATTAGCAGGGATGGGAGGGAACGAAAAACCACCTGATCGTTTATCAGGATGTTCGGCGGCGCGCTTTCAGAGTAGGTTGGAGCGTAAATCCGAAACAAGGAATCAACATGGATAAGTTTGACCGCACAATCCAGCGAGAGCTACTCCAACGTCTTTGCGACATTTACCCAGAATCTGCCGATAGTAGCTTCTCAAAGGATTTTTCAGAAAAATTTGGAGGCATTAATATCTTTACTGCCAACTTACTTTATCTTGCTGGTCACGGACTCATTGAGATAAGACTTAGCAATGAAATAGGCCGACGACTGCCATCTGTAATGGACTCTTTCACGAAAATCACCAGCAAAGGCATAGATTTCATTCGCGATGACGGCGGTTTGGGCGCAATCCTGAACGTACAGACCATTAAGCTCCACCGGGAGGCGGTGATCGTACTCGAAGACCTGATCGCCATTTCAAACATGAACGACGAGCAGAAGGAAAAAGCCAAGTCGACTCTCGGCGAAATGTCGACGGAAGCCATTAAAACCGTAGTGCAAGCCGTGACAACCGCAGGATTTTCAGCGCTACTTGGGAAGTGAGCAGGGACCAGAAAGAATAACCCGCCAGCTGGCGGGTTAGTTAAAAAATGGATTATCTAATACATCAGAAGGTATAAAAGGTATATGGTTTCTAGAAAATCCTACCACAATTATCTCATCCTCAGCCACTGGGTAGTAATGTATGCATTCCGATGAGGATTTGCCTCCTGGATTAAAGACAAGACACCTAGTCCTGTTTTTAAAAGTATTGTGCTGCCAAGATGGACCGCAATGATAATGCCAATATGACTCTTCTTCGTAGCCATCGGTAAGCGGGATTTTGTCACGATCATCTGTAAGCCATGATTCTTTATTTTTACCGATAACGTATTCTTTATGGGATATTTCAAGCAAAAAATTCAAGATAAGATCTTGTTCTTCTTCAGTTAAAAATTCCCAATCAATGGCGAATGCGCAATCATTTTGACCATCTAAAAAACTTTCAGACAACGTCCCTTTTATAGCCATGTGAATTAGCCTACCGATTTCTGATAGCCGCCTTCAGATCCGCAAGACTCATGCGAGGATCAATTGTGAAGTCTCTTGCTTTTCGTTTTCCGCGCCCTTGGATGACTTGATAAAGACCAGACCAAAATTCTTCGGCAGAAGATATCTGTACGATACCAACCTCTATGTTGTTTGAATATGTATTAGAGGTAGAGCGAGATGTAACACAAACAACGCTACACTCTCTCTCCTGAAGAACAGGTTGGGTCACTCCCAATCTCATGCTGGAAGTTACGCCAACGAAAACTTTACCTAAATCACTAAAAATCGTACTACCTACGTTTGGCTCAGCTTGGTAGTGAGAATGTACATAATTATCGATTGTAGTAATCATCATTCCCCCTTAGTAACGCTCTTATGCTGCTTTAATGCTTGTCCAAGAGCCAAATGAAGAGCTTCAGCCATCGCAGATGGCAGGGTAACAGCACCGACCTTCTTCATGACAACCTCTGAAGAGCTAGGCTCACCCATCGCCCCCCTGTAGTTAGTAACTGAAGGAGACATAAATGCGATATGTATGAAAGAACCTGCCGGTGTGTTGTAGCCAGTTATTCCTGACAACTCAGCATAAAACTCATGAAAATCAGGAGACTCTAAAACCAGTTGAGGTTCCTTTTTACCAACTTTTTCTTGAGTCATTTTCTATACCAGCCCGCTGAAAAGAATCTTGATTGAAGGGACTAGCTATCCCGTAGTCCATGAAGTCTATTATCTTAAAAGCAATCCTTCAACCTTTGGTTGAATCTATAACTCTCAAAATGGCCTTAAAAATCACTCAAAAACACACAAAATAGACGTGTACCAGGACACACCTCAAATCATCGCCTCTTGTAGCGCTTCTGGCTTCGTTTTAGAGGGGGTTAAATCGATCTCACAATTTGTGCGGTATGTGCCATCGATCACGCACAGTATCATTCGGACAATAAAAATACCCTTAAGTACTCTATCTCTCCTGCTCCATCATCGCCTGCCAGCGGCGATCGTCTTCGTCCATGACCGTGTCGTACTCTTCGCGCGTGAAGCCGTTCTGATTGGGGTACTTGGCGTTAATCATCATGGCGAACTCTGTCATCGTGAGGTTCTCGGCCTCTTCGCGGCTTATGCCGAAATGGTTACGGGCCGCCATGATGTAGTCGGCTGCGCGGAATTCTGCGGTTGTCTCGTTCGTTTCGTAACGCTGCAGCTTACGCACCTTCGCTTTGCCGATGATGCCGTGCATCATCAGGTTTTGCGCGACAATGACCATGCTTTCCGGCGGCATGCTGCCCGGGCGCCAGACAAAGCCACGCTTGCGTGATTTCCCCGGCTTCATCCATCCAACCAAATCGCCGATATCATCGTCACAACATGCTGTCAGTACCGTGTGAGCAGCCATGATCGCTTTGCGTGACAGGAGCCCGCTTTGCATAAACCGCAGGACGCAATCAGGAATTCGGCTGTACTCATCGCGGATATAGGCCTCAGATACGCGCCGCACGAATGGCGTCGCCTCATCATTGCACAGGTCATAGAACGCCTGAACAATCTCCTCCGGCTCTCCAATGCGTGCCATGTTGCGAAACGACGGCCGGAAAAAGAATTCCCGATCACCGGTACCGATAACGCATTCGCCTAATTCTTTAATCGGGGTCATAGTCGCTCCATAAACAGTATCAAGGGCGCGTAAACGCCCTTTGTACTATTCACGAAATGGCCTGGCGGTTAACTGATAGTGACCGTACAGGATGCAGACGTGATCTTGACTGGTGTCGCGGAAGAGTCGGTGACTTCACAGGTATAAACCCCGGCATCACCAGAAACAGCGCTGGCCTTGTTGAAGGTCGCCGTTGTTTGCCCGCTGACAACCGTGCCGTCTTTCTTCCAGACGTAGGTGTAAGGCGCTGTGCCACCCTCAACCACTACCGACATATTCAGAGCCGATCCGGCTGCCACGCTCTTGGTCGTCGGCAGGTTGGTGGTAAACGCCAGCGCCGGCGGAGCTACCTCAAATACCACGGTGTCTGCATCAGCAACTTTCCACTCTCCGGAGAAGGTGGAAATATCCGAGGTGCCGAAATCACCAGACCAGGAGGTGGTGTTAAAGTAGCCCATGATATAAGTGCCAGCGTCTTCACCAGTTAAGTCGAAGCGAACCCAGACAGACGGCTGCCGGCCGGCCTGCACTTCATCGAAAATATATTTCGAGATGGCTATAGCGCCGACTTCCGTCGTCTTGTCTTTCTTGCGGAACTCACCTTCTCCTGAGATGGTGAAGTCCATATTGTTGACCAGGTTCTCAACCAGCCCCTTCGTATCGTCAGCCTCAGAGGTGACGGTATTCATGGAGTAGTCAAAGCCCTTGGTGGTCATGGCGCCGAGTCGCTTCCATTCGGAAAGCGCAGGAACCGTATCAGCACAGCCAAAAGCCATGCGGAGCACGGCCACCTTACCAATCAGCTTGCCGGTGTCATTAGCGCAGCCTTGCATGTATGCCTCTCAATTAAAAAAGGCCGCCATATGGCAGCCTGATGGGTGATTCTGACGATTATTCGCCGTATGTGCAGGAGACGAGTAGCCGGGTTACTAATCTGCCCTCTTCGGTGGGGATCGGCGCCGGGACATTACCGACAAGCCGCAGCGCGCCAACGCAATCATCGGCGCCGGATTGCGCGCTGATATACTCGACAATAGCGTTTACTGCGGCGTCAGCAGCATCGGGATTCGCCTTCGAGGAGATCACATCAACCATCACATACCAGTCGCCGCCGAGGTCAAAGGTGATGTCGGTGCCGCCGGAAGACCGGAACACGATGAACTGATCGGCATCTTTCGCAGTATCGCGCCATTGACGCCACTGAACCTTAAACCCCGCGGTAAGCCCCTCGGCCACAAACAGGTCTTTGAGGCGCATATACATCGGAGGGGTCATAGCGAAAGCTCCTTCTTCACCACCGCGTCAATCTGGCTGCGGGTATCCTCGAAGCCCTTCGTTAAGAACTCCTTACGGGCCGTTGCTCGCGTGAAGTTCTGTTTCACTGCCGGGTCGTGAACGAACACCGCATAAGAAGCAGAGTAACCAACGCGCCCGGTTACCCTGGTACCGTTAGCCATGATTTCTCGGAACTGGCTGTTGATGAGAGTCGACGTATCAATCGGGGTGTAAAGCGCAGCCTGAGCGCTGCCGATAAGCATCGCAGACTGGATTGCCCGCACGACTTTACGCCCCTGGACGTCTTTGATGATGCGATCGAGGTTGGCCTTGGCCTGGCGGATGCCGCGAACTTTAACGCCCATAATCAGACTCCCGTTATAAGTGCGAAATCGTCTGCCAGTCGCTCGAACGTATCTGCGAACTGGACGATCTGCCGAATCTCATCGGCCTCATCCGGCGGAGCCGCATCTGTCGACGTGCCAATCAGGATGTAATCTCCCTCCCGCGCCGTTTCGTACTCGGTCCATATCGTGTTTTTAACCACGATTTCCCGGCCAAGGTCACCGATTTTTGCAGAGAGTCCGCCCTGGTAGTCGCAGAGAATAGCGATCGGCGCTTCCCATCCATACGGCTGACCGCCGCCGTCGGTATCGCTACCGTCAGCATCGCGTATGCGCCGCCAAATTGTCGCCGTCGCGGTGTATGACCAATTAGCTACCGAAGACATCAGTCATCCCTCCATCGCAATACAACGGCGCCTGTGGCGCGTATGCGGTCGCAGTTAATGAACCATTCACCGTTGCTTTTCACGTACGCCGTCGTTTGTTGGCCGGCATCGGTGATCACCCACACCCGGGTAAACGTCCGCGGCAGCCGTTGCTGAACTGAAACCCACGCCATTAGCAGCCCCCGACCACCATAAACAGGCCCACACTGTTGCCGGCGCTGATCGGAAGTTCACCAGTGCAGCCGCTGGTATCCAGTTTCGCCAGCGAGTCACGCAGCCAGGTAATGCCGTCATCTCCATAATCGAACGAGCGCGACGCGCCTGATGGCGCCCCCTGCGATTTTATTCGCCGGGCACCGGAAGACGTCGCCATGAGCGCGGCGGCATACATCAGGATGAGCTTTGCCGTGCAGTCGTCATATCCCGCACCATCGAGGCACGGGATAACCTTGTTCACCACGCAGAGAATCGGATCCAGCAGCGCGCCGGGAATGGAATAACCCAATTCACCGAGGAACGCCTGCACGTCTGCCGCTGTGATTGGGTCAGCCATGGTTATTTCGCCTTCTTCGATTTGCTGGCAGATTCTTCCTGCTGCTCTGCCTGCTCTGCAGCGTCATTGCCCGGCGTGGCTACTTCCAGCGCTTGCTCTTCCACTTCGCCCACCACCGACACACGACCAGCAAAAGCTGCAGGAACGTCCGCCGCGACGAATTCGTGGCCAACAGGAAGTTGCTGGAAGACGCCATCAATCATGCCCCAGCAGCCGGTTTTCTCGACCTTTAACGTTTTCATGCTTTCTCCCGAAGAAAAGGGGCCGAACCCCCTTAACCCTGTGCGTTGAAGACTTTAGAGCGACCGTTGAAATCACGCTTAATCTGCAGACCAACTGCACTCCAGACCAGAGTGTTGTAGTTGTCGAACGGATTCTGTCGGGGGATCATGAAGGTGCCCACCGGCGCGGCGATGCGCGTCTTGATGTACTGCGAGTTGCGAACGTACGCAATGAAGTGGTTACCGGTCAGCTTAAAGGTCTGGTTGAACGACTCGATGCGACCATAGCGCAGGATGTATTCCAGCACAGTGCCTTCTTTGAAGCCCGCGGCATCGGAATACGGTCGGTTCAGGTTGCGCATGATGTCCGGAGACGCCCACAACTTAACCTTCTCCTGCACGTAGTTATCATCCAGAAGCTTGGCGAACGGGCCGGTGAAGAATGCCACTGATTCATCAGGAGTCGAGGTGGTCAGGTCAATATTCAGACCAGATGCACTCAGATCCACCTGGTTGGTGTTGGCGTGGTTGGTGATACCAGCACCGACATAACCCTTCACCTTCACTTTCCCGTCACCAGAAAGCATGTAGTCAGCCATGTCTTCACGGATAGCGGCAACGTGCGCTTCCTGATCGTCAGCCATCGCGTCGAGGTTTTCCGACTGCATGCCGTTCCATTCACGCCATTCACGGCCGTAGCCAGTGTTGAAAATCGGGATTGGGTCGCCAGCTTCGTCGTAGATGACTTTATCCAGCTCTTCCGGAACATGGCCAGTCAGTGAGCGATGAACCTTGCCAGCGTCACTGGAAACGCGGTACAGCGCAGCCGTCTTGCCGATAGAGATCGGCGTACCGAGACCGAGCAGGTCATCAAGCAGGCCGTTGCCTTCGTCGTTGCGGAAGACTCGGGTGGTGATGTTGTCAACTTCACGCCAGTAGTCTTTAGAGATCAGCGCAGCCTGGTTAACTTCCAGCGCACCGCCGTACTGGGCGGAAATGTTGTTCTGGTTAACGTTGAAGGATTCGCGCTGCATCAGCAGCTGATTCCATGCCTTCTTGATCTGGTTATGTTCAGTAACCAGCTTTTTGTTAAATACGATCATGCTCATGCGGTAGCTTTCCCTGATTTGCGAACTTTCACGAGCTGGGCTTCAGCACCAACGGTGATTTTTTCGCGTGAAAAGAAGAGGACCTGGTCGGTGGCTGGAGTGGTCGACTTGGCCAGTGTGCCGTCACCGGCAGAAACCAGACCTTCGTTTTCCAGCAACACTTCGCCAGCCTTTACCAGCATGTGGTAATCGACATCGTCTTCGCACATGATGGCCGCGCCAGTATCCCCGGCCGGCACTGCATCGCGGATATCACCGCCGCCGATATAATTGTGCTGGAGCGCCAGGGCTACCCCTGCACCACCGGCCACATTGTGAACAGCCAGTTTCCCTGTGCTATCCAGCATTACCAGAGATCCTGGCTTCACTGCTGCCGCCATGATTGCTTCAATGACCTGCGGGTCATTCTTGCGGGCTGGGCCCGCGATTACGGTATGGAAACGAGGTGCGAGAGCCATTATTCAGGAGCCTCCATAGAAAGGATTTCACTCTGAGCGCCATTCCCCTGGAATGCCGGGTTCAGACCGGTGCTGGTCTGGCACTGCGAGTACATGTCGTTCAGCGCTTCGCCGGCCAGCGAGTTGATCGCCGCTTCGGTCATGAACGGGAATTTCGCTTTGACCGCTTCACGCTTGGTCTTGAGGTCTTTTTCAGCATTGGCCTGCAGCTGGGTTTTCAGAGTGCTGATCTCGTCGGTCAGCGGCTTAATCGCCAGATTTACTGCTGCGGTAATCGCGTCTGAGTTAATCTGAGTACCCGGCTGGTCGCCTGCTTTCTTCTGTACCTGCTGGTTATAGGCATCCCAGACCTGATCGTCGGTCAGCCCCTCGGTTTTAACGCCTGCGGCATTGAGCGCGGCGATCATCTTCTCTTTCATCGGGTTTGTTTCTCCGTTGGTTTTGACTTCGTACTCAGTGGGTTTGCGCACGACCTCTACTGGATCGCCGACCAGCGTGACTGTGCTGTCGTCGATGAGGTATTTTTGCTGGAAGAGCTTATTGCCCTCTTCGAAAATGAATTTGTCGGGCCATACGGTCACGACATAGCGATAAACATCGCTGCCTGACGGCGCGCGAATGGCTTCCCGCAGCATCTGGTAGATTTCATCGAATGAGGCATCTGAGTTGTGGGTGAGGAAGAACTTCACTTTGTTCAGCAGGCCATCTTTGAGGCTATTTGCCGCATCAACGAGGCTTGCAGTCTCGACTTCGCCTTCCTGACCATCGGCATTCACGAACATGCCGACTCCTTCCTCTGGAGTGCCGGCGCCCGGCTCATCGAGCAGGATAGCGATATGGTCGAACTGCATATTGCGAGCGATCCATGAGTACTTCTTCTGCTTCGACTCGCCTGATTTTCTCTCTTTGTTCGTGAGTAAGCCGGTAGAAAGGTGGATCGGGTCGGTGTTGGTGCCGGCGATCATCTCATCGAGGCGGTTAATCAGACGCTTACCGTCAGGCTTTGTCTCGGCGACCGCCTTATTGATATAAACGTCCATGACGACCTGGTCGCCAGACTTGCTGACGTTCTGCGCCCATGCTCCGACGTGATAGCTGTTAATGGCCCGCGGGTCATTGGCGCTGACATATTTGCCATCTACCATCGGGTGCGGAAGAGGCATCAGCTTGCCTTCCATCGTCTGGTAGCTGTTGTTAATCTCCTCCGCCGGGTACAGGCCGCCATTCATAACAATGTCATCGACGATCGGAACCGCACCACGAATGACGTAGTGTTCCTGGCCGTTGATAGTTGTCGTTGAGATGTTGGAGGCGTTGATGGCGAGGGATTTCACATGAATGCTGGACAGCTTCATGTATTGTCCTCAATATGCTAATGGTTGTTCACTAAAAACAAGGGGTTAATATGCAGTATAAAGTGCTATTTCACGCCTTTATTGAAGGCAAAAAACAAACTCTTGATGCTGTTTTTGAATCATCTAACGAGCCGAAGCTCAATGATAAGGAAGTTATTAAAGCCGTGATGCATGCTCTCTCTGACGTCGTAAATGTGGAAACTTCAACTTTTACAATTGAGTTCCATATTGATGCTGTCGTACCGATAGTTTAAGCATCTGAGTCTCGCCACTTTTTCCTCTCAGTGGCGAGCTTATCCGCCAGCCCCTTGTTAAATATGCTGCCGTCGTCGTTAAGTAGCACCGGAATCTGGCTGCAATAGCAGTTGTACCGGTTGCCGTTCTCAGCGTAGAAGTCTCGCACCTGCTCGGTGGTGTATACCTTTCCGTGACGGCTGGCATGCCAGCTGCGCGTGGTCGGTTTGAGCGCAGATAGCCACAGCAGGCCGGTTTTCAGCCCAAGCCGATCCGCTGCCCAGTCCGTTTCGTTCCATTGCGCCTGGCGCAGTGCGCCAACCTGCTCAGTCTGAGCGATAGTCTTTGCGCGGCCCATAGAGACATCAAGGCGCTTGCTTACCACCTGCGCCGTTTCGCGGGGATTCACACCGCGCCCAACGGCATCCGCGATGATGTTCGCCAGGTCACCGCGCGCCCGGTCAGCTTCCAGCTTCCAGTCGCTATACGTGCTGATGTATGCACTGGCGATCTGGTTCTGGTATGCAGGGCTGCTTAAAAGCTGCTGAAGCGTCGTCTGGCTGGCGTATACCTGCGACTGCTGCGAGAGGTTGTTGAAGGCCTCCAGCGTACCGCGCTGCGCCTCAGCGGCGACGTAATCCATCGCCCAGAAGTTTTGTTCGCCGCCTTCCAGCAGGTAATCGTCCAGGATGGTCTGTACGATGCCCAGCAGGTCGGCCAGCTCCTGCGCTGACATGTCGTAGATAAACTTGCCGGCGTTGACCTGGTAGAGCGTTGGCTCTGCACCGTTAACGTGACACAGGAAGTGCCAGCTGTGGCTGTTAACCTCTCGCTCACGCCCGGTCAGGCGCTGGTCGAAGAGCGTTTTCAGAGCGCGCTTGATGCCGAGATACCGGTCCTCGATATCCCGGAACATCGCGCTGACCTGCTTAGCCGATCGCGTCGGGTCAACCTTACTGCGCGGAACTATCGGCAGCCCCACCTTTGCCGTCTGCTCCGGTGTCATCGGCCAGTGGATCATCGGTTGTCACCTTGTCATTCGGGTTAGGTGGTTGCTTTGGCTCAGGCAGAGGGTCGAGGCCTACAATCTCGCGAAGTTCGTTGGCAGTGAATGGCGGCTCGCCACCATAGAAGCCCGACGTTTTCTGGACGATATCAGCCAGTTTCGAGGCGTTCTCGATTTTCTCCTTCTCGCCAGGCGCCAGCAGGTCAGTCCATGAAATGGTGACCTCTCCATTTGTCGGCGGATCGATAATGCCCAGGGTCCAGAAGCGCTCCAGCAAGGCTGTGATTCGGTCAGTCAGGAAGCCGTTGCGGCGGGTATTGCGGCGAATGGCCCAGTCGGTTTTATCCTCATCGCTCGCCAGGCGCCCTGTCTGCTGTCCAAACAGGATGGTGAACGGGATTTGTACTGACGCCGCCAGTTCGTTCGCGGTGACCTCCCACGTCGGCCCCGGGTCGCCGGGCGTAACGCTCAGAACATGCATCTGCCCGGCCTGCATGACCGCCGCGGCATCGGTGCCGCGGTTAAGCTTGTTGACCTTATCGCCCATCGCTTCGCCGAGGTCAGCATAACCAGCTTTCTTCGCCTGATCGGCCAGCGTGGCCATATCTGTTTCTTTGCTGAACTCGACCGCGATCTGCCGGCTGGCGTTCTTCAGGAAGCCCTCAGCGCCACCGCCGGAAATCTTCTCAAGGTCGAGTCCTTTGTTGTATCCGGCCTCAAGCAGCGGGATTCCCGACAGAACGTTGTCATCTTCCGAGCCTTCACAGAACAGGATGACGCGGCTCGGATGAACAGGCTCACCGCGCGTGGGTCCGACGAAAGCCTCGTCTCCAACCGGCTGCTCGTTGAAGTTGAACATCTTCGGCTGGCCGAACGTCTCGGACTGGCGATCGTTATCCCATTCGGCAACTGTCAGTTGCGGCTCCCATGCCGGGATAAGTTTTACCAGCGCTGACTCGCCCAGGGATTTCACCAGCCTGGTATCTACTGGATCGCTCCATGCCTTGTTATCTTTCACCTGCAGCAGCAGTGCGGAGTAACGCCCGACCATATTGCGGCGATCGGCATCCTTCACCTTCGGCCACCATTTCTTCATGAACCTGGTGACGTTCTTTTCCCACGGGTTAGTTTTCTTCGCCTCCTGGGACTCATCACCGTCAACGATGACCGGATAGTCCTGCCAGCAACCATCCAGAAGGCGATGCACCACAGCGAATCCGACGGCGTTGCGCCGGTACATGTTGTAGAAGTCATGGAAGGTAATGGTGCGCGGGTAACCAAACTCCTGATAGAGCGTCGGGCGCTTGGTATTGCCCCCGCCGATACCGATGGCGTTAAGGTAATTCGCTCGCCGCATTTCAGTGGCGAGATTATTCACAGCCAGTTGAAGGCCGTTATCTTGTTCGCTCACTGGCGATGCTCCTTAGAAGAATACTGTGCCGACCTGCTTGCGGTTGTTCTTCGCTACGGCAAAGTAACGAAAGCTGTCGGCGCCGTGCGATGTGAAGTCGTGAAGGGGTTTGTCTTTCCAGCAGCCGCGCTTGTCGTCCCACTCCTTGCGGTAACCTTCGAGGTGGGAGATGCCAACAGCGCACTTCTCCTCATCGAAAACGCAGGATTTGAGGATTTCACGCACCGACTCGATGCCGGTGTCGATCCCCGCTTTCGGCACAACGCGGAAGTTCATCGAATACATCCGTCCGTCAATCTCGTAGCCCTCGCGCGCCAGCTCTTTGCGAGACTTCGCATCAGCTGCAAACTCGCGGTTCTCGATGTCGTGCGGCCCCCAGTGTTCGCCGTACTCATAGCCGCGGTCTTTCAACACCTTCATGTAGTGCCTCAGCCCCTCGCCGGAGTTTTCGTAGTAGTCGATGATGTGGAACTCTTCGCCAACCTCACGAACGAACCAGATAGCCGTGGAGTCGCCCACACCGATATCCCAGAATGTATGAACTGGCAGATGTGAGTTATCCGGGATTTGCCCTATCCGCTTGTTGGTATAGAGCCAGCGGAACTGCTTGGCGTAGTACGCGCCCTCGACCGACTGCTGGAACGCCTCGGCCGGAATGGTCGGGTATTCGCGCTTCATGTCATCGCCGAGCGTTTTCTCTTTGGCGTAGTACCAGGCTTTCTGGCGATCATTGACGACTACGCCGTGCTTCGACTCCATTTCAGCGAAGTACTCAAGCAGGCGCACCGGCAGAGACTCTACCGGGTCGATTGCGTACTGCGGGTTCTTCCACCAGGAGAAGAAGAAAAACTTCCAGTCCAGCGCGGATAAGGGCTTGCCCTGTAGCAACGCTTTCTCTGCCGTCTGGCAGTAATCAAAGAAGTAACCCGCCCGTCCCTCTGCCGTGCTCTCGATAGTAGCGAAGCATCCCGTCGATACCGCCTCAAACGCACCAGTGACGATTTCACGGGCTTTATCCGGATACTTGGCGCATATCTTCCCGAACTCGGAAACATGCAGGTAACGCAGCGTACCGCCACGAAATGAGGTGCTTACGTAGAGTGATCCGCCCTTCTTAAAGACCAGCTCGCCGGCTGAGTCGTTGCTCGCCGGATTGGCTGCCTTTATCTCCGCCGGCAACTTGTCGTATGCGTACTTCACCTTTTCGCGGAACAGGCGCTTTGCGTCATTCAACGTATGGGCGATCAGCGCGCACTTTGCCGACTCGAACAGAGCAGCGTCGAGCTGGATGATGCACACCTCTGTGGTAAATCCGAGCTGGCGAGCTTTCAGGATGATGTTGCGGGTATGAATCCCCTCGAAGTATTCCCGCTGCTCCGGCGTCATCCTGAAGCGAGTCGGCTTACCTTCTTTGTCGGTGATCCAGTAAAGATTGTTCAGCCGCCAGTCTTTATTAGCTAGCAGCTTGAGATGCTCAGGCTTCATTACGCCCCCTGAGACAAGGAATCCATCAGTTCAGAAATTGATTCAACGACGTGCTCTGTTTTCACTTGCTCTCGGAATGCCTGGACGTCGATATGTTTACCAATTAGCTCCAGGTTCTTCACCTTATCAGGCCACTTAATTTTCTTAAGCAGCGCAGTTGTGTTTCCCTCCGCTGCCATCTCAATGACATCCAGCCCGGAGAGCGTCATCCTCCAGACCTTCGGCCATTGAGTTACTGGTTTTAGCTCTCCAGTCGAGGTCAGGATGTCGAGCACGTCCATCTGGTCTATCTCAACAAGACGATTCAGGACGTATGTCGCATTTATACCAACCAGATCATTGCGCTGCGCTTTGAGTTCAGCAATTCTTGACTGGATGTCAGGTTTTGACAGGTTTTCGGATGCGGTGCGGTTAGCTGTCTTTACGCTGTACCCCGCCCGAATAGCCGCTTGCGTGGCGTTTAAATCGATGAGGTACTCGCGACAGAACATTTCTTGCTTGTCGGTGAGTGCCATGGGAAATCTCATTGTAGGGAGTGTTTATGAGCAGCAAAGCTAAATATGCCGCTGGAGATATAGTTACTCTTAAATCCGGTGGCCCTGATATGACTATCAAAGATGTTATTTTGCCATCTCAATATGGAGAGAAATTACTTTCTTACAAATGCCAATGGTTCGCGGGGAAGAAACTTGATAGCGGAATATTCCCGGAAGCTTCTTTAATGGTCCCAACCCCAAAGCCGTAACCCCAAACACACAAAGACTATCAGTTTCTGACGTGTCATCTTGGATGATGTTTAATCTGCAGTCATCAAAGTGTCTTTACCAACAAGATGTTGTCGACTATCTCGTTAAAAATAGCAACGAACAACATCTAAAAGAAAATGCTGATGGTAACCAAGCGCTATCAACTAAAGTGATTAATAGGTTTCGCGATGATAGCGGTGAAAATGTAGTTTGGGTTAAACCTGAAAAATACTGGCGATACCGAGTCGCTGAAGACGAACCAGGAAGGGAGGCGCGCGGTTAACATTAAGGGCGAGCTATCGCCCTTTTCATTATCGAAGCCACTCTATGGAATGGCTCCTGTAATGCAGGCTCTTATCTCAGCGCAGCCCCTTACTGCGTGCCGGATGCTCATCTTCGAGCGCCAGCATTGAGATAATATGGCTGACCTTAAACCAGCCAGGCCTCTCCGACAGTCGACAGAGCCAGATCGACAGGAGAATGAAGAGTATCAACATCGTCACCTCAGACACTGCGTGGTTATGTATTCCGGCTACTGGCTGATTGCCCGGTAGTAGGCCTGCCAGCGGTACTTATCCAACCGAAGTTGGCGTAGACATTGAAAGGTTTCGACGTCCGATTGCAGGTCTTCGTCGGTGTCCTTCCCTGCGTCACTTGCTTTGCACGGAGGGCTCATCAAATCCGGGGATGGTGTTGGCAGCGTCGATAGCTCGCTGCCGCAGCTGCACAGCATCATCGTCAAACCGGCACACAGTACGATTCGGAGACTGGACATATTTCACCACGTCGCGGGTTATGGTTCGGTAGATGACCTTGCCCTCTTCTGTAGCGGCAGCGGCCTTTTCCTCAACTGGCTGGATAGTCTTTTCGGCTTTCTCTTTCCTCTTCGCCGCGAGGGCGTTGATATGGTCAGCGTGAGAATTCCAGCCAGAACGCCAGGAGAAAAAGCAGGAAAGTAGCAGGATGACTACAGCGCTGATGATTGCGGTTAATCGGCTCATTTCTGGCCCCACTCGCAGACTTCACGCTCAATCTCGCGCCTGGTGATCAGCCCCTTCCACTGCTTGCCACCAGCATACGTCCAGCGCTGCAGTTCCTTGCATGCGCCCGGCACGTCTCCAGCATTCAGTTTCTTCAACAACGTGGAGCTGGAGAAAGCTCCAGAGCCAACGTTATAAGTGAATGAGTAAAGCGCGGCGCGGGTAGGATCAGGAATGCTGACTTTGATGAGTGGGTCAATAGCGTTTGCCACCTTCCGCAGATCTGCCTTCAGCAGGTTGTCGCATTCTCTGTCGGTGTAACGGTGGCCGCGGCGAATATCAGCGCCAGTGTGACCATCACAAACAGTCCAGACGCCGACAACATCCTGATAGGCGTAATAACGCCTTCCTTCCAGGCCGTCAGCATTACCAAGCATGACAGAAGCAATGGCGATCGCTCCCGAACCGCCGGCGATCGCGCCAATCAGCTTATTCCTCAGCGTCGGGTTCATCTCGGCTCCTGCTACGTCGGTTGTCTTCGCGAATCTTGAAATACAAATTCGTCAGATACGTAAGTACGGCGATGACAATGCCCACCAGTACGCCGATGGCATTCCACTGCTCGGGGCTATAGGCATTTAGCATGCCGTTAAGGATGCTCCCGGCTGAAGCGCCATAGGCAGCACCAGTGGTTATCTTTTCCATGCGATACATACTCTCACCTCGCGTTGTTAGCGGGTGCTGTGTGTGTTTGAAAGGGTCAGGCCCGTCGGGCTGGATTTAACAACGAAGCGTATCGATGATGATTCCCGCGGGACCTGATAATAAAAAAGCCCGCAAAAAGGCGGGCAATAAGCATGAGGGTAATAGCAATGTCGGTGATGACCGAAAATACCCTGGCTGGGTCTGGCGGCCTGCGACGCTGTTGCAGCAGCGCCCCTGATAAGTTGGGGTATGAACCCGTTATCAGGTCAGGCCATTATCTGGTGCACCATTCAGGACTCGAACCTGAAACCGATAGCTTAGAAGGCTATTGCTCTCTCCGGTTGAGCTAATGGCGCTAATTTGGCGGGACAGGAAGGATTCGAACCTTCGACCATTCGGTTAACAGCCGAACGCACAACCGCTGTGCTTCTGACCCTGAAATGAAAAAGGCCGCGAAATAGCGCAGCCCTTAATGCTTTATGGTTTTGCCTGAATTAGGCGAAAAAAAGCCCGCTCAGAGGGGCGGGCAGAAGGTAGGAAATACTGATTCTTCAACGGTTCGAGGCGCACCTAATAGTCCGAGCTTCCGATTTACCAGGAGAGCGCTCGTTTTCCGTTACTACCTTTTAAACATAGCTGGAGAAGCCGAAACGGCAACCCCACTATCAAATAGCTTATGTAGCATTGCATTATGGTGCCGGGTGCCTCCCGGTGAGCATGTCCCAGTCGACATGGCCCGCGCTGCATTTACAGATCACTGTAAGTGACTGGTCGCCCCTCCGCATAGGGGGATTCACCACACGAATAGATTAACAACATGTTAATTTTCTGGTCAATAAGATATAAGCAAATGATGACATGCAGTTTTCTTATTGCTGAGTAACTTCAATCTGGTTCAGGGCTCTGCGCGGAAGGGCTTTGACGTGTCGTGCAGCACGTCTCTACCCAAGAGCCCTGACCGGATCGCAGGCATAAAAAAGCCCCGGCGGATTGCCGAGGCTAATTTTACAAACTGGTATATGACTATCATCTTCATGCCGCCACTTAAAGTTAAGGCAGCATATCAAAGTAGACTCAAATATGACGTATTTAATTGACTTTTGCAAGACCCTGCTGCGAAAAAGTCGCTTTTTGTTGTGATCGTGTTCTCACAGCACAGAGAAGAGAGTCGCTATCAAGCCGCTTAAAAATGGCGCACATAGCCCGCCAGTAATCAGCGTAGTTATGGCACCAGTTATCAGGCTTAACGCCACACAGGGCTGCAAGGTCCTGGTGCTGATATACATACTTACCCGCCAGCTCTGCTTTCACGTCCTGTGCCGCCAGCCATATCAGTTTCTTCAGCCGCTCCATCGTCTTGCCGGCCACTTTCTTAGCGCCGAGTTGATCACGGAATTCTTCCCATGCCCACTGTGTTATCGCTACCTGATACTCAAAGCGGATATTGTCGCTGTAGTTCCACAGCAACCACGCTTTCTGATGCTCTTCCAGCGACAGCAGAGCCCGGCGCCAACTGGCCGTAGAATACTCAACGGGCAGAACGAGAGCGATTGATGAACCTTTTGCGCGGGACTGCTGCCCAGGGATTGGCGGGCTGGATGGGTTTACCATGCGGCCGGTTACCGGGTCGGCTACTTTCTTCCTTCCCCGGCTGCGCGCCGTAGCGGTGAATTGTGCGTTCTCTGCAAAGGCAATCAACTGCCCTTTCGTCGCACCGCTCAGATCGGCGGTGGCCACTATCAGCTGCTGACGAACATACTGGAGGTATTGGGTGTTCATTGGGCAGCCTCTTGGTCGTGAAATGAAGGAATATAGAAATTTGCATATAGCTGTTTGGCATACTCAGTCCGGGCTTTCGCCGCTTCTTGTGCAGTAGCAAAAAGACCAACGTAATGTGTTCTCCCCTTGGCCACTATGCTTGCCTGCCATTTCTTCCCTAACTCATTCCAGTACACCCCGGTAAATCCAGACTTATTTTTGCTTTTAGCTGCTCTATTTGCCGAGTTTTGAGAAAATGTAACGGCCCTTAAATTTTCAATGGCATTATTCGAACGATTCCTGTCAATGTGATCTATAACCTCAGGCCCA
>OGWY01001135.1_pt1 | contig 21638 bp, 22 predicted proteins | sample 1576121 | NCBI WGS metagenome assembly OGWY01 (sample SAMEA3541543, study PRJEB24748) | human gut metagenome | biome: human gut; feature: human-associated habitat; material: faeces | place: China | collected 2012 | reverse complement strand
TCCTGCTGTATCAGCCGCTATTGCGTAAACTCGCGCGTGTGAAAGAAAAGTACGGACTTCTGGAATGAAAAACCTCCGCATCCGATCGGATGCGGAGGTTTTTTGCATGCATTTCATGCCTGCTGCCAGAGCAGACGATTGTCGTCAAAGACGGCGCGGAGTCTGCCGCTGTCCTTCAGCCACGCAAGGTAGGAGCGCACTGTGCTGCCGACGAGCACGTACTGCTCAAAGTTCATCACGAGATCAAAGCGCCGGAACAGCTGCTGCAAGACCGCCTCGAACGTCTGCGGTTCCTGGCAGAGCTCCGTGATGATGTCCGCGATCTCGAGCACCTTGTCGATGTTGTACTGCGCGAGCGGGGCGATGTCCTCCGTGGCCGCGGCGTGCGCGGGCACGAAGGCGCGGGCGGTGAGCGTCTTGACCATTTCGAGCGTGTTCAGGTAGGCTGCAACGTCGTAGAGGAAGCCAATCTGGTACTTTTCCAGCGTCTCCCGGCTCGACAGGCAGTCGGCCAGATACACCACGTCGTCCGGCGTGCGAAAGCCCACCATGTCGAAAAAGTGCCCCGGCAGCGGCAGCAGTTCGAACCCCTCCGGCAGGCACGCCGGGGTCAGCTCCTGCGCGTCGCTGGGCTTGGCCATGAGAAATTTGTGCTGCAGCTCCTTCGGCGGATAGCCGCCGTAGAGAAACGACGGCTCGAGCACCGGGTGGCGCGTGAAGTCACACTCGATGCCGGGGGCGTAGACCTTGCAGCCGGTCTGGTTTTGCAGGTACTGGTTGCCGCCGATGTGGTCGGCGTTGGAGTGCGTGTTGTAGATGGCGGTCAGATGCCAGCCGTTGGCGTCGAGGATCTGGCGCACCTTGCGCCCGGCCTCCTTGTCATTGCCGCTGTCGATGAGGCAGACGTCTGTGTCGTTCAGGCGCACGAGGCCGATCTTGGCCGGGCTCTGGATATAGTAGCTGTTTCCGGCCACCTGGGTCAGTTCATACATGGTGCTTTCCTCCTTTGTCAGACGGTGTGTTTGCGGATGAGCGGCTCCACCTGCGCTGCCAGCTGTGCGAGCGCGCCCGGCTCGAACGGGGAGCGGAAGCCGGCCTCGGCCAGCAGATCCGTCCAGAGCTTTTCGCCGCCCTGCTGCGACAGGTGCAGGTAGCGGGCGAACGCATCGTCATAATCGTCCTGCGACGCGAGCAGGAACTGGAACGCCGCCGTCTGCGCAAGACAGTAATCGATATAGTAAAACGGTGTCTCATAGATGTGCATCTGGTACTGCCAGCGGGTGCCGCGCTCCAGATACGGGATGCCGCTCTGGTCGATATACGGGCGGTATTTTGCCTCCAGTTCCAGCCAGACGGCGTTGCGCTCGGCCGGGGTGAGGTCGGGCTCGGCGTAGACGCGGTGCTGGAATTCATCCACCATTGTGCCGTAGGGCAGGAAGCTGAGCGCATCGAGCGCGTGCTGGAAGCGGTAGCGCTCCGCATCGCCCGCCTTCGGGAAGAAGGCGTCGAGATACGGCCAGGCGAAAAACTCCATGCTCATCGAGTGCGTTTCGGCGGTTTCCATGCCGCCGCAGCCGAGTTCCAGCGCGAAGCGGTTGTCCGCGATCAGGTAGGCGTTGAGCGCGTGGCCGGCCTCATGCGTCACGACGTCTACATCACCGGACGTGCCGTTGAAGTTTGCGAGGATGAACGGCTGACGGAACTTGGGAAACTCCGTGCAGTAGCCGCCGCCCCACTTGTTCGGGCGGGACTCCACGTCGAAGGCCTCGTTTTCGCACATCATGCGGAAAAATGCGCCCGGCACGTCGCCCATGGCGTCGTACATCTTCTGCGCAGCGGCGAAGAGTTCGTCCTTGCCGCAGGGCGTCGGGTCGCCGCCGGGGGTGAAAAATTCGTTGTCGTAGAGCCGGAATGTGTCGAAGCCGAGCCGTTTCGCGTTTTCCAGCCGCAGCCGGGACACGACCGGCACGATGTCGCGCACGATGTTCTCGCGGAAGGTCTGCACGGTCTGCGCGTCGTAGCACATCCGCTCCATGCGGCAGTAGCCGAGCTCGATGAAGTTTTGATAGCCCATCTTTTTGGCCATCCGGTCGCGCACGTGCACGAGCCGGTCAAAAATGTCGTCCAGCTGCGCGCTGTGCGCTTCCAGCGTCGTGCCAAGGGCCTCGTAGCATTCCCTGCGCGTGGCGCGGTCGGCGCTGCGGGCGTATTTCATCAGCATCGGCCGCGGCAGCTGCTCGCCCCGGAAGGGGAAGAGCATACCCGCCATGAGCTGGGCGTATTCGCTGACGAGCTTGTTCTCCTCGACCATGTCGTCGATGATCTCCGGCGACATGCTCCGCCGCTGCAGCTCCATGCTGCGCAGCAGGATCGGCGAGAGCGCCGTCTCGAGTTCTTTTCGAAACGGGCTGTCGAGCACGGCGGAGGTGTACTGCAGCGCGAGATTTTCGACCTCCGGGCCGATCTCGTCGTAGTAGTCCTTTTCCGCCAGATAAAACGGGTCTACGGTGTTGATCGTGTAGCGCATGTACGACAGCGACTGCGCCGTGGCGTACTCCGTCGTGAGCGAGAGATATTCCGCCCGCGCGGCGAGGATCTCCTCGACGCTCTGCGCTGCCTTTACGCGCTCAATCACGCGCTGCAGCCCTTCGGTCATTTCCTCGCGCGTCACGCGCCGGTAGGGGAGTTCGGATACTTTCATGCTTGCTCCTTTCCAAGTTCCGCGGCCTCGGGGTCCGTGCGCAGGGTCTGCCGGGCAAAGGCGAGAAACCGCTTCGCCGCCGGGGACAGCTCCTCCGGCGCGGGCGCGGCGATGCCGATCTCGGCATACTGCGGCGGATCGACCGGGAGGATCACGATGCCGGTCGTGTCCCAGCCGCGGGTGATGAGTTGATTGTTCAGACTCACGCCGAGACCGGCCTGCACCATGGCAAAGGTGGCGCGGCTGTCCACGGACGTGTAGCGGACATTCGGCGTGATGCCCGCGCGGGCGAACACGCGCGCGTTGTCTGTGTCCTGGTGCATATAGGTCGCGATGGTCGGCTCGGTCGCAAACGCCGCGAGCGGGAACGTCCTGCCTCCGGCCAGTGGGTGCTCCGGCGGCAGCCACGCGACCATGGGGTCGGCGTACAGCGGGATCCAGTCAAAGTCGCCCTCGCGGAAGCTCGTGATGCAGAAGTCGGCCGTGTGCTCGCACACGGCGCGCGTGAGCTGGCTGCTGTTGCCCTGCAGGACCTGCACCTCGATGCCGGGGTAGACTTCGCAGAAGCGGGCGATGCAGCGGCTGAGCCAGCCGTAGTACGCCCCGTAGACGCAGCCGACGGCGATCGTGCCGGTCTCGACGCCGCGGATCTCGGCTGCCTGCGCGTCGAGCAGACCGCTCCAGTGCGTCAGCTCCCGCAGCGTCGGCAGCAGCGTCCGGCAGGCGCGCGTCGGCTGCACGCCGCTGTGCGAGCGGCTCAGCAGAGGGAAGCCCAGCTCCTGCTCGAGCGCCGCCATCATCCGGCTCAGGCCGGAGGGGGTATAGTCCAGTTTTTCCGCCGCCGCCGAGAGGCTCCTGGCCTCAAGCACGGCCAGCAGTGCGCGGCATTTTTCCGTGTCCATAAGCTGCCTCCGTCCTTGCGTGATTCGCAAGGAACCGTTGAAACATTGTCTCTTTACGCAATGATATAACCGTGGTATCGTTTCGTCAAGACATTTTCGGGAGGAATACGGATGAAGACCCGGACCATGACGCGCACGCAGGCGGAGCTGCTGCTGGCGGCGGTCATCATTGCGCGCAGCACATCGTATGTGTTTACAAAAGTCGGCTTGCAGGACATGGGCAAATTCACGCTGCTGGCGGTGCGGTTTTTGTTGGCGTTTGCATTTCTGGCGGCGCTGTTCCGGCGGCGGCTGCTACAGATCGACCGGCGCACACCTGCCTCTGCCTCAGGTGCCGTTGCCGAATGCGGCGACGGCCGTGGCGGCGCTGCGCGCCAGCGGACTTGCCGTGGATGACGCTATCCTGCGCGCAGGGATCCGCGATGCGATGCTCCCGGGACGCTTTCAGATAATCAGCGATGCCCCGCGAGTGATCCTCGATGTGGCGCACAACCCGCACGCGGCGGCCTATCTCGCCGGGCGTCTCAAAACGTTAGCGAAAACGGGACGCGTGCTGGCGGTTATTGGTATGCTGCATGATAAGGACATCGCCGGCACGTTGGCCAATCTGGCTCCGGAAGTCGATGCCTGGTACTGCGCGCCGCTGGAAGGCCCGCGCGGCGCGACGGCAGAGCAGCTGGTGGAACATTTGCGCTGCGGTACAGTCTATAGCAGCGTGGCGCAGGCGTGGCGTGCGGCCATGGCTGACGCTAAAGTGGAAGATACCGTGCTGGTGTGTGGTTCGTTTCACACCGTAGCGCAGGTTATGGAAGAGATAGACGCGGGGAGAATCGGTGGCGAGTAAGTTTCAGAACCGTTTAGTCGGGACAATCGTGCTGGTGGCGCTGGGGGTGATTATCCTGCCAGGGCTGCTGGACGGGCAGAAAAAGCATTACCAGGATGAGTTTGCCGCGATCCCGCTGGTACCGAAACCAGGCGATCGCGATGAACCGGATATGTTGCCGGCGGCAACCCAGGCGTTGCCTTCGCAACCGCCGGAAGGGGCGGCGGAAGAGGTGCGGGCGGGCGATGCCGCCGCGCCATCGTTAGATCCATCGCGTATTCCGGTGAACAGCAACAGCTTCGATGACGTTCAGGAGCCGGTGGTGGCCGCGAAACCGCAGCCCAAGCCGCAGCCGAAACCGCAGCCGCAACAGCAGGCCGCGACGCCAACGCCGCCGCCGGCTAAGCCACAGCAGCAACAGCCACCGCAGCAGCAGGCGGCCCTGCCGGCGCCGACCGGCAAAGCCTATGTGGTTCAGCTGGGCGCGTTGAAGAACGCCGATAAGGTGAATGAGATTGTCGGTAAACTGCGGGCCTCGGGTTTCAAAGTCTATACGTCGCCTTCGACGCCGGTACAGGGTAAAATTACCCGCATCCTCGTCGGCCCGGATGCGTCAAAAGACAAGCTGAAAGGCCAGTTGGGCGATCTGCAGCAGATCTCCGGGCTTAGCGGGGTGGTGATGGGCTTCACCCCGAACTGATTGTTTTTTCCGCCATGCGGAGCGAACGTGGCGGGGAGAAACGCCCCGCAAACCCTGTCTCAGCCGCCCTGAAGAGGCGAAAGGCAGTCTGGCGTTGAATGTTTTTTCAGCGCCATTTTTATTTCTGTAGGGCATGGAAATCCCTACGCAAACGTTTTCTTTTTCTGTTAGAATGCGCCCCGAACTGGACGACAGGGCGTAAATCGTGGGACGTATATGGTCTGGATTGATTACGCCATTATGGCGGTGCTGGGTCTTTCTTGCCTGGTCAGCCTGATCCGCGGCTTTGTTCGCGAAGCTTTATCGTTAGTCACGTGGGGTTGCGCGTTTTATGTCGCCAGCCATTACTACGCTGACCTGTCTGTCTGGTTTACGGGCTTTGAGGATGAACGGGTTCGAAATGGGATTGCTATTGCGGCGCTGTTTATCGTGACGCTCATCGTTGGCGCTATCGTGAACTATGTGATAGGCCAGCTGGTGGAGAAGACCGGTTTGTCAGGAACCGACAGGGTATTGGGGATCTGCTTCGGCGCGCTACGTGGGGTGCTGATCATCGCCGCTATCCTGTTCTTCCTGGACACCTTTACCGGGATGGCGAAGAGCGATGACTGGCATCAGTCGCAGTTTATTCCCTATTTTACCCCCGTCATCAGATGGTTTTTTGAATACCTGCAAAGCTCGTCAAGTTTCTTGCCTAAAGTATAGACTTTGGGTCGTTGCTGAACGAGGAAAAGACGTATGTGCGGTATTGTCGGTATCGCCGGTGTTATGCCGGTTAACCAGTCGATTTATGATGCGCTAACGGTGCTCCAGCACCGTGGACAGGATGCCGCTGGCATCATCACCATTGATGCCAACAACTGCTTCCGGTTGCGTAAGGCTAACGGGCTGGTAAGCGACGTATTCGAGGCCCGCCACATGCAGCGTATGCAGGGCAATATGGGTATTGGCCACGTGCGTTATCCTACGGCGGGCAGCTCCAGCGCCTCCGAGGCGCAGCCGTTTTACGTTAACTCGCCGTATGGCATCACATTGGCGCATAACGGCAACCTGACCAATGCGCACGAGCTGCGTAAAAAGCTGTTTGAAGAAAAACGCCGCCATATCAATACCACCTCTGATTCCGAAATCCTCCTCAATATTTTCGCCAGTGAGCTGGATAACTTCCGTCACTACCCACTGGAAGCGGATAACATCTTTGCCGCGATTGCGGCGACCAACCGCTTGATCCGCGGCGCGTACGCGTGCGTGGCGATGATCATCGGTCATGGCATGGTGGCCTTCCGCGACCCGAACGGCATTCGTCCGCTGGTGCTGGGCAAACGTGACGTAGGCGATGGCCGCACCGAGTATATGGTGGCCTCGGAAAGCGTGGCGCTTGACACCCTTGGCTTTGAATTCCTGCGCGATGTGGCGCCGGGCGAAGCGGTTTATATTACCGAGAAGGGCCAGCTGTTTACCCGTCAGTGCGCCGATAATCCGGTCAGCAACCCGTGCCTGTTCGAGTACGTCTATTTTGCCCGTCCGGACTCGTTTATCGATAAAATTTCCGTCTACAGCGCCCGCGTCAACATGGGGACTAAGCTGGGCGAAAAGATTGCCCGCGAGTGGGAAGATCTGGATATTGACGTCGTTATTCCGATCCCGGAGACCTCCTGCGACATCGCGCTGGAAATCGCCCGCATTCTCGACAAACCTTATCGTCAGGGCTTCGTGAAAAACCGCTACGTCGGCCGGACGTTTATCATGCCCGGTCAGCAGCTGCGTCGTAAATCTGTTCGCCGTAAGCTTAACGCCAACCGTGCGGAATTCCGCGATAAGAACGTGCTGCTGGTCGATGATTCCATTGTACGCGGCACCACCTCGGAGCAGATCATTGAGATGGCGCGTGAAGCAGGGGCGAAAAAAGTGTATCTCGCCTCCGCTGCGCCGGAAATTCGTTTCCCGAACGTGTACGGTATCGATATGCCGACCGCCAACGAACTGATCGCCCATGGCCGCGAAGTGGATGAGATCCGCCAGATCATTGGCGCCGACGGCCTGATTTTCCAGGATCTCAACGATCTGATCGACGCGGTGCGCGCGGAGAACCCGGATATTCAGCAGTTTGAATGCTCGGTGTTCAACGGCGTATATGTGACCCGGGATGTCGACCAGCAGTACCTCGACTATCTTGACTCCCTGCGTAACGATGATGCCAAAGCGGTCCAGCTACAGAACGAAGTCGAAAACCTCGAGATGCACAACGAGGGTTAAGCCGTTCACGCGTCGCGGGCCTGCCGTACCTAAAGGACGGCGGGCTTTTTTTCGCCCCTCAACTGTGCGTCAATAGTTGCGCCAGAGGCTATAATCCGGCAAAGTCTGCGGCACACGCGCAAGGGGTAACAGAACGTGAAACGACTGATTATTGGCATTTCCGGCGCCAGCGGCGCCATTTACGGCGTGCGGATGCTGCAGGTGCTAAGAGATGTGCCGGATATTGAAACTCATCTCATCCTCAGCCAGGCGGCGCGCCAGACGTTGGCCATGGAGACCGACTACTCCGTACGTGAGGTGCAGGCGCTAGCCGATGTGGTGCATGACGCCCGCGATATCGCCGCCAGTATCTCTTCCGGTTCGTTTAAAACCGCCGGGATGGTGATTTTACCCTGCTCAATGAAGACGCTCTCGGGCATTGTCCATAGCTATACGGATGGCCTGCTGACCCGGGCGGCGGATGTCGTGCTGAAAGAGCGTCGTCCGCTGGTGCTCTGCGTGCGGGAAACGCCGTTCCATTTGGGCCATCTGCGTCTGCTGGTTCAGGCTGCAGAGCTGGGGGCGGTGATAATGCCGCCGGTACCGGCTTTTTACCACCGGCCACAAAGCCTGGACGATGTCATCAACCAGACCGTCAATCGGGTACTCGATCAATTTGATATTAGTCTGGAACACGACTTGTTTACCCGCTGGCAGGGGGCCTAGTGTCGCACTATAGTGGTGCATGAAATGTACGCTTGCGCTGCGGTGGTGCAAATTTGTTGCCGCGATCAAATCCTCGACATTTATTTCGTCTTTTTGCGCTCAGGCGCTGCGGTTTCGCCAGTAATGCTGGTATCTTCCCTTTTAAGACAATCCCGCAACTTTATTTTAACAAATTTAACCCTGTTCCCGGCACGCACCGGGAAGATGGCACAAAAACTGCAGGATTGATCGGCAATCACCATAACAAGCAACGCACCACATCACGATACTTAAGGGTACTGTATGAAGAAGACGATTCTGGCTCTCTCTTTACTCGTGGGAATGAGCAGCACGGCCAGTGTGTTTGCTGCTCTGCCGCAGAGCATTCGCATTGGCACTGACGCGACCTATGCGCCCTTTTCGTCGAAAGACGCGAAAGGGGACTTTGTTGGCTTTGATATCGATTTAGGCAATGAACTGTGCTCCCGTATTAAGGTGAAATGTACCTGGGTCGGCAGTGATTTTGACTCCCTGATCCCCTCCCTCAAGGCGAAGAAAATTGACGCCATCATCTCCTCGCTCTCCATCACCGAGAAGCGCCAGCAAGAGATCGCCTTCTCTGACAAGCTCTATGCCGCCGACTCCCGGCTGATCGCGGCCAAAGGCTCGCCGATCCAGCCGACGCTGGAGGCGCTGAAAGGTAAGCACGTCGGCGTGCTGCAGGGCTCCACGCAGGAAGCCTATGCTAACGATCGCTGGCGCAGCCAGGGCGTTGACGTGGTGGCATATCAGAACCAGGACCTGATCTATTCCGACCTCTCCGCTGGTCGTCTGGATGCGGCGCTGCAGGATGAAGTCGCCGCCAGCGAAGGCTTCCTGAAGCAGCCTGCCGGGAAAGATTTCGCCTTTGCCGGCCCGTCCGTTAAAGACAAAAAGTACTTTGGCGACGGCACCGGTATCGGCCTGCGTAAGGACGACGCCGAGCTGAAAGCCGCGTTTGATAAAGCGCTGGGCGAGATGCGCAAAGACGGCACTTACGACAAAATGGCGAAGAAATACTTCGATTTTAACGTCTACGGCGACTAAGACTGCCGCAGGCCCGCGCTATCGGGTGGGCCTGCCGCCATGCTTGTGTAAAAGCCCTGAAAAGGTGCATCGCCAGACGCTGTGGATCATTTTAGTGCAAAGGCAGGCACTTTTGTGGCTAAAAAATGCATAGTTAAGCGTTTGTGATGCAAAAAAATGGCCTTTCTGGTGCATAAATCTTTGCCCTCAAGGGGCGAATAATGGCACGATAACTGGTGTTAATAGTTCTAATAAACCCGTTAGAATGACAGTCTGTCGAGGATAGTTATGAAAAAACTGGCGTTGTCTCTCTCTTTAGCGCTGGCCCTTTCCAGCGTTTCCACGGTCTTTGCCGCTATTCCGCAAAAAATTCGTATCGGTACCGATCCGACTTATGCTCCCTTCGAATCGAAGAATGCGCAGGGGGAATTGGTGGGTTTTGATATCGATCTGGCAAAAGAGCTGTGTAAGCGTATTAATACGCAATGTACCTTTGTGGAAAACCCGCTGGATGCGCTGATCCCCTCTTTAAAAGCGAAGAAAATCGACGCGATTATGTCTTCGCTGTCGATTACCGAAAAGCGTCAGCAGGAAATCGCTTTCACCGACAAACTGTATGCGGCTGATTCGCGTCTGGTGGTGAAAAAGGGCAGCCCGGTAACGCCGGATCTTGCCACCCTCAAGGGTAAGCGCGTGGGCGTGCTGCAGGGTACGACGCAGGAAACTTACGGTAATGAGCACTGGGCGCCGAAAGGTATCGAAATTGTCTCCTATCAGGGGCAGGACAATATCTATTCCGACCTGACCGCCGGCCGTATTGACGCCGCTTTCCAGGATGAGGTCGCGGCCAGCGAAGGGTTCCTGAAACAGCCTATCGGTAAAGATTATCAGTTTGGCGGTCCGTCGATTAAGGACGAAAAGCTGTTCGGCGTCGGCACCGGTATGGGGCTGCGTAAGGAAGACAACGAACTGCGCGAAGCGCTGAATAAAGCGTTTGCAGAGATGCGTAAGGACGGCACCTACGACAAGCTGGCGAAAAAATATTTCGATTTTAACGTATACGGCGAATAATTCTCACGCCTCGCCATTGCGTGCGTTTCGCGCGCAATGGTGAATGACAGACAGGGTAGGCAGCATGCTGTATGGGTTTTCACAGGTTATTTTGCAGGGTGCGCTCGTCACCCTGGAGCTTGCGCTCAGCTCGGTCGTTCTCGCCGTCCTGATTGGGCTGGCGGGCGCTGGCGCAAAGTTATCGAGCAACCGTCCACTGGCGCTGGTGTTTGAAGGCTATACCACTCTGATCCGCGGCGTGCCCGATCTGGTGCTGATGCTGCTGATTTTCTACGGCCTGCAGATTGCGCTAAACAGCGTTACCGACGCGCTGGGTATGGCCCAGTTTGATATCGATCCGATGATCGCCGGGATTATTACCCTTGGCTTTATCTATGGCGCCTATTTTACGGAAACCTTCCGCGGCGCCTACCTGGCGGTGCCGAAGGGGCATATCGAAGCGGCTACCGCCTTTGGCTTTAGCGGCGGGCAGACGTTCCGGCGTATTCTCTTCCCGGCGATGATGCGCTACGCGCTGCCGGGGATAGGCAACAACTGGCAGGTTATCCTCAAGGCGACGGCGCTGGTCTCGTTGCTGGGGCTGGAGGATGTGGTCAAAGCCACGCAGCTGGCCGGGAAAAGCACCTGGCAGCCGTTCTACTTCGCCATCGTCTGCGGCCTGATTTATCTGGTGTTTACCACCGTTTCTAATGGCGTACTGCTGCTGCTCGAACGCCGCTATACCGTTGGCGTGAAGAGGGCTGACCTGTGATTGAAATTATTCAGGAGTACTGGAAATCACTACTGTGGACCGACGGCTATCGCTTTACCGGCGTGGCGATTACCTTATGGTTGCTGATCTCTTCAGTGGTAATGGGGGGCATCCTGGCGGTGTTTCTGGCCATCGGCCGCGTCTCGAGCAATAAGTTTATCCAGTTCCCCATCTGGCTGTTCACTTACATATTTCGCGGCACGCCGCTGTATGTGCAGCTGCTGGTTTTTTACTCCGGCATGTATACCCTGGAAATCGTCAAAGGCACGGAGCTGTTGAACGCTTTTTTCCGCAGCGGGCTAAACTGCACGGTACTGGCGTTAACCCTGAATACCTGCGCCTATACCACTGAAATTTTCGCCGGCGCGATCCGCTCAGTACCCGCCGGAGAAATTGAAGCGGCGCGGGCCTACGGCTTCTCTTCGGTCAAACTATACCGCTGCATTATTCTGCCTTCCGCGCTGCGGATTGCGCTACCGGCCTACAGTAACGAAGTGATCCTCATGCTGCACTCTACCGCGCTGGCGTTTACCGCTACGGTACCGGATCTGCTGAAAATCGCCCGCGATATCAACTCGGCCACCTATCAGCCGTTCACCGCGTTTGGCATCGCCGCGGTGCTTTATTTAATTATCTCGTATGTGCTGATTAGCTTGTTCCGTAAAGCGGAAAAGCGCTGGTTGCAGCATATCAAACCTTCTTCGACGCATTGAGAACGCCATGTCCGACAATAAATTAAACGTTATCGATCTGCATAAACGCTATGGGGAACACGAGGTGCTGAAGGGCGTCTCGCTGCAGGCGAAAGCCGGGGACGTTATCAGCATCATCGGTTCATCGGGTTCCGGAAAAAGTACCTTTTTGCGCTGTATTAACTTCCTTGAAAAACCGAGCGAAGGCACGATCGTCGTCAGCGGCCAAAATATTGGTCTGGTACGGGATAAAGACGGCCAGCTGAAGGTGGCCGACAAGAACCAGTTGCGCCTGCTGCGCACCCGGTTGACCATGGTGTTTCAGCATTTCAATCTGTGGAGCCATATGACGGTGCTGGAGAACGTCATGGAGGCGCCGATTCAGGTGCTGGGCTTAAGCAAACAGGAAGCGCGCGAACGGGCGGTGAAATACCTGGCCAAGGTCGGGATAGACGAACGTCAGCAGGCGAAGTATCCGGTGCATCTTTCCGGTGGCCAGCAGCAGCGTGTCTCTATTGCCCGCGCGCTGGCGATGGAACCGGAAGTGCTGCTGTTTGATGAGCCGACCTCCGCGCTGGATCCGGAACTGGTGGGCGAAGTGTTACGCATTATGCAGCAGCTGGCGGAAGAGGGAAAAACCATGGTGGTGGTGACCCATGAAATGGGCTTTGCCCGCCACGTCTCTTCACATGTCATTTTTCTGCATCAGGGTAAAATTGAAGAAGAAGGGCATCCGGATGCGCTGTTTGGCGCGCCGAAAAGCCCGCGCCTGCAGCAGTTTCTGAAAGGTTCGCTGAAATAATCGGCTCATCCGGCGTCTGCGGACGCCGGATGAGCTTCCCGCTCCAGCCGATAGATCCAGTCATCGTAATCGACGCCGTTCAGATGATAGGCTTTCTCCAGCACCTGGGTGCGCACAAAGCCTTGCTTCTCCAGCAGGCGCGATGAGCCACGGTTTTCACCCAGCACCCAGGCATTGATGGCCTGCACCCCCAGGGTGGTGAAACCATACTCGCAGACCGCCCGCAGCGCTTCGCTGGCATAGCCTTTTCCCTGAGCCTGAGGCAGCAGCGCGTAGCCGACGTCAGCTTCGTGCGGATTTTTCGGACTGATGCGGAGCCCAATATCGCCCAGCGCCTCGCCGAATTTATCGCGCAATACAAACACCCCGGGATCGGCACAGCGACTGACGAAGACGCTGCGCAGCGCCCCATCGCTTAACACCTCCCCCATAAAACGCATCACCTGCGGATCCTGGCGCAGGCGCAGAAAAAAGGGCCAGTCATCGGTAACAAAGCGGGTAAGCGAAAGGCGTGGTGTGGTGATGGTCGTCATAAAGCAGTCAATACGCAGAAAGAAAAGCCTACCTTAGCACTTTGCTTCGCCAGGTAACACCGGCGAACCGGCCGGCTGGCGGTGAATTCAGGCGATTAAGGGCGCTGGTTGTCCTGAATATGGCGATGCTGCAGCGCCAGGGGGAGGCCATCCAGGCGTGGAGCATGAGCCAGCAGAATGGCATCAGAGGAGCCAATGCTCCCCTGTGTCAGCCATTAACTCAGCACATCCTTTAGCGCTTCGTCCAGATCGTACCAGCGGAAGGCAAAGCCGGCGGCCTCCAGACGCTTTGGCAGCGCGCGCTGGCCGCCAAGCACCAGGACGGCGGATTCCCCCATCAACAGGCGGATAGCGGCGGCGGGAACGCGGAAAATCGCCGGTCGATGGAGCGCATGACCCAGCGCATGGGCGAACTGCTCGTTATGCACCGGGTAGGGAGAAACCATATTGAACGGACCGCGCAGATCGTTATCCAGCAGCCACAGAATGCCGTTAACCATATCGTCGATATGGATCCAGGCCAGGTACTGTCTGCCGTTGCCGATAGGCCCGCCGAGGCCGAGCTTAAAGGCGGGTGTCATTTTGCCGAGAATACCGCCCCGCGGAGCCAGTACCACGCCGGTGCGCAGCAGGCAGACGCGGGTGCGCTCGCTTTGCGCTTCGCAGGCAATTTGTTCCCAGCGGGCGCACAGCTTATGGGTAAACTCATTGTGCGGTGGCTCTTCTTCGGTCACCACCACCTCGCCGAGGTCGCCATAGTAGCCGATGGCAGACCCGCTGATCAGCACGGAGGGAGGGGTGTCGCTGGCGTGGATCAGGCCCACCAGCCGCTGCGTGAGATCCCAGCGGCTATGGCACAAGCGTTGTTTCTGCTCGGCCGTCCAGCGTTTATCAGCGATGGGTTCACCCGCCAGATTGATGACGGCATCAATATCATTGAGGTGGTGATGGCCCTCGAAATCGCGCCACAGGGTGACGCGCGGATCGAGACGGGCGCGGGCGGTATCCGGATGTCGCGTGGAGACCGTGACGCTATGCCCGAGCTCCAGCAATCTGGGTATCAGATGTCGGCCAATCAGGCCGGTACCACCAGTAAGCAGGATCTTCATACCACCTCCCTGACATGGTTAGCGACGCCAGCTCATGGTCATGGACACCGAGTCGGCATAGCGCAGCGCATGAAGTTTATCAATCTCCACTTCAGCATATGTGACCCAGTGATGTTCGCATGCGATATTCAGCACATCCTGAGTTAATTTTTCCAGCAGCGAAAAACGGCCATTCTCAAGATGGCTGATTATGCGCTTGGTAATGGTGCGATAGTTCAGCGCATCATTGATGTCCTCGCTGTCGCGCGCTTTATCGGCAGGGTAGTGAATGGCTACATTCACTACCACGTCCTGGCGGTTGGCGATCTCTTCCTCTTTAATACCAATAAAAGTCCGCAGGCGCAGGTTCTTAATACGAATAATGGCGTCTGGTTGAGACATTGCAGGCTTCCTCCGTGGTGTAAGTCCTGCAATCATACAACAAAGCGCGACGGGCGAGCAGGGGGTTAATAAAGCTGAATTTTTAACATCGCTTCCGCCGTTGCCGGCCGCTGCTTAATGCGCTCATACCAGTTGTGCACCGCCGGATAGTTCGCCAGATCGATACGCTGTCGGACATGGCAGTTCACCCAGGGCCAGGCGGCGATGTCGGCGATACTGTAGTGGTCGCCGCCAAGCCACGGGCTGCATCCCAGACGCTGATTTAGCACCCCATACAGTCGTTGGGTTTCCACCTGAAAACGTTCAATAGCGTAGGGCACGGTTTGCGGCGCGGAGTGGGAAAAATGTTGATTTTGCCCCAGCATCGGCCCCAGCCCGCCGACCTGCCAGAACAGCCACTGCAGCGTGACGTAGCGTTCCCGCAGCTCGCCGCTCAGCAGCTTACCGCTTTTTTCCGCCAGATAGAGCAGGATGGCGCCGGACTCGAAAACGCTCAATGGCGCCCCGCCGTCAGCAGGCATGTGGTCGACGATAGCCGGAACTTTATTATTCGGCGAAATCGCCAGAAACTGCGGATGAAATTGTTCCCCTTTGCCGATATCGACCCGAATTAGTCGATAGGCTAGCTCCGCCTCTTCGAGGAACAGGGTGATTTTGTGGCCGTTTGGGGTGGGTGCATAGTAAAGATCGATCATAATATTTCCCGCCGTCGTGGGTCGCAAACTGTTCGAGTATAGGTGAAGCTGCGCCACCCGGGAGAAATTCCGCAAGCGACCCGGCAGCCAGGCGACGAGTCGTCCGCGCTCGAGCAGTGACATCGCCTGTAAGACAGGCTATGTTGGCTTATTGTCCTGTCTACCACCCTTGAGGAAGCTATGAGCCAGCCTGTCATTACCCTGTGGTCCGATGCCGATTTTTTCTCACCGTACGTGATGTCTGTCTATGTCGCTCTGCAGGAAAAAAGCCTGCCTTTTACCCTTAAAACCGTCGACCTGAACCGCGGCGAACATCTGCAGGCGGGCTGGACAGGCTATGCCGCCACCCGTCGCGTACCGCTGCTGGAGGTTGATGATTTCGCGCTAAGTGAGTCTTCGGCGATTACCGAGTATCTGGATGAGCGTTTCGCGCCGCCGGAGTGGGAGCGCATCTACCCGCATGATCTGCAAAAACGAGCCCGCGCCCGGCAGATCCAGGCCTGGCTGCGCAGCGACCTGATGCCAATTCGTGAAGAGCGATCCACCGCCGTGGTGTTTGACGGGGCGAAAATGCCGGACCTCAGCGAGGCCGGCAGGCAATCTGCGGAAAAGCTGTTTGCCACCGCCACCACGCTACTGGCCCACGGCGGGCAAAATTTATTTGGCGAATGGTCTATTGCCGACGCAGACCTGGCGCTGATGCTCAATCGCCTGGTTCTCAATGGCGATAAGGTACCGGAGGCGCTGGCTGGTTATGCGTCTTTCCAGTGGCAGCGGGCCTCAATCCAGCGTTACGTGGCGCTTTCCGCCAAACGCTGAGGCTGATAACCCGCCGCGCTTCCGCTATCATAGAGGCATCGTAACCAGTAGAGATGGAACCTATGAAGCTGATGTTTGCCTCCGATATTCATGGTTCGCTGCCCGCCACGGAACGCGTGCTTGAACGGTTCGCGCAAAGCGGCGCCAGGTGGCTGATCATACTCGGCGATGTGCTCAATCACGGTCCGCGCAACGCGCTGCCTGAGGGGTATGCGCCGGGTGAGGTGGCGGAGCGGTTGAACAGCGTGGCGGAACGCATTGTTGCCGTTCGCGGCAACTGCGACAGCGAAGTGGATCAGATGCTGCTTCGTTTTCCAATGACCGCGCCCTGGCAGCAGGTGCTTAGCGAACGCTATCGCCTGTTTCTGACCCACGGGCATCTCTATAGTCCGGATAATCTGCCGCCGCTGGCCGCTGGCGATGTCCTGGCATATGGCCATACTCATATACCGGTCGCGGAAAAACGCGGCGCAATTTACCTCTTTAATCCCGGCTCAGTGAGTATCCCGAAAGGGGGATATTCCGCCAGCTATGGGCTGCTGGATCAGGGGCGGTTGCAGGTTTTAGCACTCAATGATAATCAGGTTATTGCAGAGGTTGCAATTTACCCGTAATTTAGCCCTCAATCATAAAGACGCGCCGCGAGAGCGCATTTAAAGTAAGGTTTCCTGATGGCGGAACAGAATCATTTGGCAAGCACAGAATGGGTCGATATTGTTAATGAAAACAATGAGGTGATAGCACAGTCCAGCCGCGAGCAAATGCGCGCGCAGTGCCTGCGCCACCGGGCGACCTATATCGTCGTTCATGACGGAATGGGGAAAATTCTGGTGCAGCGACGCACCGAGACAAAAGACTTTCATCCGGGCATGCTGGATGCCACCGCTGGCGGCGTCGTGCAGGCTGATGAGCAGCTGCTGGAATCGGCCCGTCGCGAGGCGGAAGAGGAGTTAGGCATCGCCGGGGTGCCGTTTGCCGATCACGGCCAGTTTTATTACGAAGACAAATTCTGCCGCGTCTGGGGAAGTCTGTTTAGCTGCGTCTCCCACGGGCCGTTCGCCCTGCAGGAAGAAGAGGTCAGCGAGGTGTGCTGGTTAACGCCGGAAGAGATCACCGCCCGCTGCGATGAGTTCACGCCGGACTCCCTGAAAGCGCTGGCGCTGTGGATGACCCGCAACGCCGGTAATGAGTATGATGATGCGGAAGAGAGCGAGCGCGAATAAAGATCGCAAACGCGCGGCAGCAATCGTCGCTCGCCTCCTGACGACAAAAAGGCAGCCATTCGGCTGCCTTTTGCTTTGACCACAGCGGCAGATTACTTCTGCTGCTGAGCCGATTGGATCGCGGTCAGTGCGATGGTATAGACGATATCGTCTACCAGCGCGCCACGGGACAGGTCGTTGACCGGCTTGCGCATACCCTGCAGCATCGGCCCGATGGAGATCAGGTCGGCAGAGCGCTGTACCGCTTTGTACGTGGTGTTACCGGTGTTCAGATCCGGGAAGATGAACACGGTCGCGCGGCCAGCTACCGGTGAGTTCGGCGCTTTGGACTTCGCTACGTCAGCCATCACCGCGGCGTCATACTGCAGCGGGCCGTCGATCATCAGGTCAGGACGTTTTTCCTGCGCCAGACGGGTCGCTTCGCGGACTTTCTCGACATCGCTACCCGCGCCGGAGGTACCGGTGGAGTAGGAGAGCATCGCCACGCGCGGTTCGATGCCGAAGGCAATCGCGGATTCAGCGGACTGAATAGCGATTTCCGCCAGCTGCTCGGCGGTCGGGTCCGGGTTGATCGCGCAGTCGCCGTAAACGTAAACCTGTTCCGGCAGCAGCATGAAGAACACGGAGGAGACCAGCGAGCTGCCCGGCGCGGTTTTGATCAGCTGCAGCGGCGGACGAATGGTGTTGGCAGTGGTGTGAACCGCGCCGGATACCAGACCGTCGACTTCGTCCTGTTCCAGCATCAGGGTGCCGAGAACCACGTTGTCTTCCAGCTGCTCACGCGCGACCGCTTCGGTCATGCCTTTGTTCTTACGCAGTTCGACCAGGCGACCCACATAGCTTTCGCGAACCACTTCCGGATCGACGATTTCAATGCCGGCGCCAAGCTCAACGCCCTGGGCCGCGGCTACGCGGTTGATCTCATCCGGGTTACCCAGCAGGACGCAGGTGGCGATCCCGCGTTCGGCGCAAATCGCCGCCGCTTTCACGGTACGCGGTTCGTCGCCTTCCGGCAGAACGACACGTTTGCCGGCTTTGCGCGCCAGCTCGGTCAGCTGGTAGCGGAAGGCTGGCGGAGAGAGACGGCGGCTACGCTCGGAGGTCGCGGTCAGCGATTCGATCCAGTCGGCGTTGATGTAGTTGGCCACGTATTCCTGAACTTTCTCGATACGCTCGTGATCGTCAACCGGTACTTCGAGGTTAAAGCTCTGCAGGCTCAGGGAGGTCTGCCAGGTGTTGGTGTTGACCATGAATACCGGCAGGCCGGTCGCGAAAGCGCGTTCACACAGCTTGCTGATGCGCGCGTCCATTTCATAGCCGCCGGTCAGCAGAATGGCGCCGATTTCCACGCCGTTCATTGCCGCCAGGCAGGCCGCAACCAGCACGTCAGGACGGTCTGCGGAGGTAACCAGCAGAGAACCAGGGCGGAAGTGTTCCAGCATGTGCGGGATGCTGCGCGCGCAGAAAGTCACGGATTTCACGCGGCGGGTATTGATATCGCCTTCGTTGATGATGGTCGCATTCAGATGGTGCGCCATGTCGATCGCGCGGGTCGCGATCAGATCGAAGCTCCATGGCACTGCGCCCAGCACCGGCAGCGTGCTGCCTTTCTGCAGCTGAGCCGGGTCAATCTTCACGATTTTTGCTTTCGACGAGTCGTCGAAAATTTCCGACAGGTCAGGACGGGTACGGCCCTGATCGTCGACAGGGGCATTCAGTTTGTTGACGATAACGCCGGTGATGCTGGTATTTTTGGCGCCGCCAAAGCTGTTACGGGTCAGTTCGATACGCTCGTTCAGCTGTTCTGGCGTGTCGGTGCCCTGAGACATCACGAAGACGATTTCAGCGTTCAGCGTTTTGGCGATTTCAAAGTTCAGCGCCTGGGCGAACTGATGCTTACGGGTCGGTACCAGGCCTTCCACCAGCACCACTTCCGCGTCCTGAGTATTCGCGTGGTAGTTGGCAATGATCTCTTCCATCAGCACATCTTTCTGATTGCTGGAGAGCAGAGACTCAACATGGCTCATCTTCAGCGGTTCAGCGGCGGTGGTGGTGGAGGAGCTGGCGCGAACGATGGTGGTGGTCTGGTCTGGGGCATCGCCACCGGAACGCGGCTGGGCGATAGGTTTAAAGACGCTCAGACGAACGCCTTTGCGTTCCATAGCGCGGATCACACCGAGGCTGACGCTGGTCAGACCTACGCTGGTACCGGTAGGAATTAACATGATAGTACGGGACACGGTATATCCTCTTTCGTTACCGCCAGTATCAGGCGGGATACAAAACAGCACCGCCAGCTATCCGTCATATTTCAAGTTGCACGTGCGTTGGCTCTACTTGCTCACCCCGGTGGCGTACGCGCTGTACGCGGCCGGGGTTTTGCTGTGTCGCCGCCTTCCTGCAGCTCGAATTATTGCGGGTCAGGGCTGGCGATGTGGAATTATGCGGTCAGACGGCTGGCGTCTTGCGCGATGACCAGCTCTTCGTTGGTCGGGATAACCACGGCAGGACGGGTGCCTTCTTTGTTGATGAAGCCAGACTTGCCGAAGCGGGCAGCAAGGTTACGCTCATGGTCAACTTCAAAGCCCAGTACGCCCAGTTTGCCCAGCGACAGCTCACGCACCATCGCGGCGTTTTCACCGATACCACCGGTGAAAATAACGGCGTCAAGACGGCCGTCCATCAGCGCGGTGTAGGAACCGATGTATTTCGCCAGGCGGTGGCAGTAAACGTCCATTGCGCGTTTAGCGTCGGCTTTTTCCTGATAGTTGTCTTCCACGTAGCGGCAGTCGCTGGTGACTTCGGTCAGACCCAGCAGGCCGGACTCTTTGGTCAGCATTTTGTTGATCGCGTCAACGCTCATGCCCAGGGTGTCGTGCAGATGGAAGATGATGGCCGGATCGATGTCACCGGAGCGGGTACCCATCACCAGGCCTTCCAGCGGGGTCAGACCCATGGAGGTGTCAACGCATTTACCGTTACGGATAGCGGAAACAGAACCACCGTTGCCGAGGTGGCAGGTGATGATGTTCAGCTCTTCCACCGGCTTGTTCAGGATCTTAGCGGCTTCCTGAGTCACGTAGAAGTGGCTGGTGCCGTGCGCGCCGTAACGACGAACGCCGTGCTCTTTGTACAGGCTGTACGGCAGGGCGTAGAGATAGGATTCTTCCGGCATGGTCTGATGGAACGCCGTATCGAATACAGCCACGTTTTTGTCTTTCAGGTGCGGGAAGGATTTCAGCGCTTCAGCGATGCCGATCAGGTGTGCCGGGTTGTGCAGCGGTGCGAAAGACGCGGCGTCTTTAATACCCTGAATTACGGACTCGTCGATCACCACGGAGCTGGTGTATTTTTCACCGCCGTGTACGATACGGTGGCCGATTGCGGTCAGCTGAGCAGACAGTTCTGGTTTTTGTGCCAGAATAGTGTTAACGATAAAGTTCAGCGCTTCACTGTGCGCGGCGCCCGCGCCTAACTCGGCTTCTTGTTTGCTGCCGTCCATTTTCCATTTGATACGGGCTTCCGGCAGGTGGAAGCATTCCGCTAAACCGGACAGATATTCGTCGCCGTTCACGGCGTCAAGGATAGCAAATTTCAGAGAGGAGCTACCGCAGTTCAGAACCAGTACTAACTTACTCGACATGGAAGTACCTTTTTATGATACGTGGCTAAAAAAACGTCAGTGTGTCATTAGCGTAGCGCAGGATGACCTCGACATTTATGATTAACATCATGCCTTGTTCTGTTTTCGGGCACGATGAGAGAAGTACATTTGATTTTATGCCATTTTGCATAATTTTCAGCCAATGGCAGAATATGCGATAATTTGACTAGCCTGGCAAAGAGTCTAACCGCCCTTTCAGGCGGGCACAGGATACCTGATTGCGGCATCCTTTGCCAAAATCTTTTGAACGATGTCATGCATAGTTGGTGTTTTGCACGAATTTTTTAAGTTTTATATGTAAAGTTGAGGTAAAGCCATGTCGACCCCTGAGAAACGCCCCGTTAGCTTCTTTAGCTTGTTCAACCGCGGGCAGCATTACGCAAAGACCTGGCCTCTCGACAAGCGCCTCGCGCCGGTGTTTATTGAAAACCGCATTATTCGTGCCACCCGCTATGCCATCCGCATCATGCCGCCAATCGCCATTTTTACCCTCTGCTGGCAGATAGCTCTTGGCGGCCAGCTGGGCCCCGCCGTCGCAACCGCGCTGTTTGCGCTGAGCCTGCCGATGCAGGGACTCTGGTGGTTGGGTAAGCGTTCGGTGACGCCGCTGCCGCCCTCCATTCTTAACTGGTTCTATGAAGTGCGCGGTAAACTGCAGGAGGCGGGGCAGGCGCTGGCACCGGTCGAAGGCAAGCCCGATTATCAGGCGCTGGCTGACACGCTTAAGCGCGCCTTCAAACAACTGGATAAAACTTTCCTTGATGATT
>OGWY01001133.1_pt1 | contig 21694 bp, 23 predicted proteins | sample 1576121 | NCBI WGS metagenome assembly OGWY01 (sample SAMEA3541543, study PRJEB24748) | human gut metagenome | biome: human gut; feature: human-associated habitat; material: faeces | place: China | collected 2012 | reverse complement strand
TGAAGCGGCTCGTGAAGCGGCACGTGAAGCCGATAGAGCCAGAATGATTAGGACTGCGCGGCGTATGCTGAAGTCCGACAAAAATTATACCTATGAAGATATTGCTGACATTCTGGAAATCAGCGTTGATGAAGTCAAGGCTCTGATTGAGGGCAAATCCGCCTGAATATCAACCTATTCAGGCAACTTAAGGGAAAATTGAAACAAGATGCAGTCGATTCGACTGCACCTTGTTCGCTTATATGGTATTTTTGAGACCATTCCACTTGTGAAAGCTATTTGTAAGACTAAATTCCATAGGTAAATCACGGATGCGTTTGCAAGGTTAAATTCCACCCCCAACAGGAATTTACTTTTACAAATAACTTAGTTCACGAAAATACCGTAAAAAGCTTGAAATAAAAATACTACTATGCTATACTACAAATATAGTTAGTCTCTTTTTTACACCTTCAGATAGGGTGTAACAGTTTTCTTTTCTGCTTGATGCAGACTGTATAATTTTATGTATATAACAGCGTTAATCGAAACATTCGGTTGATGCTGTTTTTTTATATCAAAACAAAAATGGAGGGATAAAAATGAAAAACGTAAAAATTGCGCTCGGCGAGTCTGAAACCGGTAATGTGGGTTGCAACAATGGCAACTACAACATTCCGGTGCACTTGAATTCCGAGATCTCGATGATTTCATGGAATTCATCTGGAAGATCCAGATGAGGGTTGAGAAAACAAATAATCGATAAAAAGCTGCTTTGTCAAACGGAGAATACATTCTCACAGTTCCAGACGAAGCAGCTTTTAATATGTAAAAATGGAGGTATTTTATGAACACTTTCACTATGACAATCGGGCCATCCAGCTCACAGATAGGTTGTCTTGTAACAACGGAGGCACCCTTAAAGCAAATCAGAGATGCTATCTGGTCTTGCAAAGAGAAAACCGGCATCAACATCTTTGATATCTGCAGCAAGAACGATATCATTGACGAAGAAATCCTGGAAAAACTCGATAAGTTAGGATACGATTTCCCTATCGAGTTGTATACGGATGATCTTGGCACTCATATGCTCGCAGCGGATTGCCTGTGTGACTGCCCAGAAATTATGCTGGATATGATTCTGTTCCTGCTTCATGTAACTGATCCGTCGTTGCATATCACAGCTCAAAGTCCGGACATCCCCGAAATTTTTTTGGTTGGTCCGGACGAAAAGGGACGTGTATGGAAAACAATCGGTATGGGCTTATTGTCCGTATAATCTACGATTTATTTAAAGAAAGGTGCCAGGTGCCATTTATGATTATTCAGAGAAAAATCAACGGTAAAATCAAATTTATCGAACTGACCCCGGAAGAACTGAAACATGCCTACGAAGAACGTCGAATGCAGTACAGGGAGGAAGATGCAAAGATGCGTTTTCTCGAGCTTTTCGACGACAGCCCTGAATACCCGGAAGATGTGTCCGAAGAAGAAAAGAAGATTTTTGAGGATACCTTTGGCTTTACGGTTGAAGAGGCCGTTGATCCGCAGTCGAAGTATTATTTCCTCGACTGCGTGGCGGAGAGATTCATCGAAGACCACGACTCGAATATCGCTGATAACGATCAGTGGTATAACATCATCAAATCCTTCCTTGCGTTCCAGAAGGAGGAGCATGCAGAGAATGTTTAATATCGAACCAGCTGTTCTGTCAAGTCTCCGGGAAGAATTCCCGAAAGCTACACGTGTCAGGTTGCTGTCCATGGATGACCCACACGCGCCACCTGTCGGCTCATCTGGCACCGTTATCGGCGTCGATGACGTCGGCTCGATTATGGTCGATTGGGACACCGGCGGGAGACTGAATGTCTTGTACGGCATTGATTCCGTGCAAAAAATCTAATATATCTGATAATGCCACAATATACAGCTCCCGTAAAGGAAGCTTATATTGTGGCATATCTTTGGGAGGAATACCAATGAGTAAAAGAATAACACTGGATTTAGGTTTTGCCGATCTCGTAGCAGAGGAAAGCAACGCTGATCCGAAAGAAATCTATATCGGCCTCAAATCAAAGGAAGGGCAGTGGCTGCAGGATCTGGCGATTGTCGGTCAGCAGTACCACATTGAAGAGGTCCTGGGCACGTCTGAGATAATCCCAGACCAGAATGTCCGCGTCTGCGTTTATGCAGACGCCCATGGCGAAGACTACACCGATGAATTCGGGGTGGATGTATGGTCTCCGGAATGCACGGTGACCAATATTCGTTGGAACAAAGAGGGGAGTGCCACGACAGCGGAATTGCCATCGGAGGTTGTAATCCCGGAGTGTGAGCTGCACCCTTGGATCTTTTCCGCATCCAAGAGCAATCCGAATGCATCTGATCTAACGAGAATGGCAATCGAGATGTATCTTGAGAATGCACATAAATGCCAAGTTTGTGGTTTTGACTACGAAACCTAAAAACTCGGCAAAATATTTTAAAAGAATTTCCCAAAATCTCTTATTCCTGAATCTCCAGCTTTTCTGAAAATCATACGAAATCTTGAGAAATGTCTGCTGAATTTGGAGATTGCCTGAAAACGCATAGGTAGTTTACTACCTATGCGTTTTTTTGCTAATTTTTCGAGTTGATACGCAATATCGCCGCTAACAATAAAAAATAGTCGATATTTTATTGTTAGCCAAAAAGAGAAGTGAAAAACAAAGGTCACAACTTGAGAAAATTCTCACATTTTTCGTTAAGGGGAGAGATACCCATAACTCGGCAAAATATAGGTTTTGCCGAGTTATGGGCGCCGAAGGACCTATGTCGGTTCTTGAATTATGGATTGCAAAACAACCTTTATAACGATATAATTATTATATACTTGGAGGAACAAACATGTCGGATATACAGAACCGCTGTCCCATGTCGTACAGCGAACGCGAGATTAACATGCGAGCTCGCCGCAAAGCAAAAAACAAACCTTTGCCGCAGGCATTGCTTTTGATGCGTGTCAATGGCACAGCCTTGGGCGTTTTAGATTTTATCAAGGACATATCCTTTAAGGACCTGTCTGCGAGCCTGTATTTTATTGCCAAGGACTTGCAGGCTGAAGAATTCACCCGTCGCTATGAGGCACAGATTGAATACGCCTCTGTTAAGCCTGTCGAATTTGCTGATGGCCTGTACAAATTCTTCAATGACACTGCCAAATACATCAAATCCAACAATCTCTATTCGATGTTTTTTGAGTTTGAGGGATTTTTGTCGCGCTATCGTGTCGAAATTGATGACAACGAGTCTCCAAAGGGCCGTATCATCAATGCGTATCAGGCATTGCTTATGGAAACTCGGGAGTTTCTTAAACAGAACAAATTTGACCTCCGGCATGTTGTCGTTGGTCAGGCAACAGATGGGCGATTACTGATGCTTGATGACTCTCATCCCCTTGTAGACCTCCCTGTTCACGAAGTAGAAGAATATTTGGGAAAACATTCTTATGCTGAGGTACAGAAGAAGATGGGTTCTACGGATAAAGTCGTAGCACACTTCTTCGCCAAACACGGTTTTGAGGATATTAGAACTCTAAGCGACATGGATGCAATCACGCAGGCGGATCGAGCCCAAACGCACCAATTGTCTATGTTAGGCCCGTACATTAACGAGTTTACCTGTGACATCCTGCCAAACCCGGCAAAGAGCTGCACCCTTTCCCTGCCGATTCTCCAGCTGCTGAAGTCCAAGGATATTGATATTGAGTCGTTACATGAAATGCTCATGAAACGCTGCAGAACTCTGCCGGCAAACGGTATGGTATATAACCTCGAACTCAGTTGCAAGCAGTATGATTTCCATGAGCTATTTATTGACAGCATTATGCTGAAGGAAATAGTCTACGGCGGACATATGATTCTTCTTTATAAGATTATGTCGCGCGTTTATGAAATCAGCGGATACTATGATACGAAAGACGCTTTCTTTTATAGTGTGCTTCGTGAAACCGATGATCGTTCAATTCATCAAACCCTTGAAAAACTGATTCTGACGCTTTATGCCGGCGCAGTGACCAAACAAGGCCCTTCCCTTTTGTCCAACATTAAAGGACATTTCCACCTTACTATGCCAGCTGTTTATCCAAGAGCAGTTGTTTACTTTACAGCAACTCCTGTTCTGCAAGGCGGTGAATTGCGCCGAAACGATGTCCCCTCGGATAAACATCGCTTGCTTGTAAACAACGAAAATTACGAAGCCCGGTTGCGTACGGTACAAGGCTTCACGCGTAAGGTTGGCGAAGGACGAAAGCCTTCGAATGAAGCAGTGGAACGCGCAAAGGCACTTGGTTTTGAGCTTGCTCCAGACGAAACATATGTTCAGTCGTTTACCAGGCAGACCTACTACCGGAGAGTTTGAACGACGAAGAGTTCTCGTCAAAATGACCAACTTGGTTGTTTAAAAGAAATTTTTGACCACTATAACCGAAAAAAAGAGGCTGCTTATGCAGCCTTCTTTTTTTATCATAGAGTATTTTGCCGAGTTATTGCTTTCCGGCTCAAAAGATGATACAATCAATTTGTAATCTTGAGAAAGCTGAGATTGATATGTCAATTACAAAAACCGAACATCTTCCAAGACTTGCTGAAGATTTCCTTCAGTTTTGCCTGATGAATGAAGACCTATCCAAAAAGACCATATCAGAGTATGCACTGGATCTTCGCGTTTTCTTTCGTTTTATGAAGAAGCAGCGAGATCTCGTCTCCCCTCCTACAGCATTCGACGATATTCCGGTTGATGACATAGATACAGACTTTATAAAATATATCAACCGCCAAGATATTATGGACTATATCGAATATCTTCGAATGGAGCGTGTAAGCTATGCCGGCACCGCCAGGGAAACGGTTGGGCTTGCATCTACTTCTACACGCCGAAAAATTGCCTGTGTTCGAAGTTTCTTTGAATACTTGTGCGTTCACCGCGCAGTTATTGAAAGCGATCCGACCAAAGGCGTGGTGATGCCAAAGAGAGGCAGACAATTACCTAAATATTTAACCCTCGAAGAAAGCCAAGCTCTACTGAAGGCGATTTCCGGAAGAGATGAAGAACGCAATTATGCAATCGTTCTTTTAGCGTTGACCAGTGGTTTGCGCGTATCTGAAATTGTTGGAATCAATCTAAATGACCTTCGAATATCCGACGGAGAAGGTATTCTTTTGGTCAGAGGTAAGGGCAATAAAGAGCGTCAAGTTTATTTGCCTGAGAATTGCATTGACGCGATAGAAGACTATGTGGAAATTCGAGAAGTTACCTACAAACCAGATGAAGTCGCAAAAAATGCCCTTTTCCTTTCAAGAAAGCATCATCGAATCAGCGTAGACTCTGTGCAGCTTTTCCTTAAAAAAACTTGTCAAAAGGCAGGTATTACAATGATCAGTCCGCATAAACTGCGTCATACATCTGCTACCTTGATGCTGCAGAACGGTGTTGATGTACGGACCATTATGGACGTACTGGGTCATAGTTCTCTCTCCACCACGCAGCGTTACACCCATGTAGCAAATGACGAGCTGCGCCTTGCAAGTCACGCCAATCCAGCATCCCACATCGAAAAACCATAAGGAGTGTTTTATATTGAGCAACAAAACAGAGGGCATTACCATCAATATCACCCCCGAAATGAGAGATACCCTTATTGATTTCTTCCTTCGACTGGATGTCAAAACCGCAGATTATATTTTATCAGCCCCGCACCAGGGCGTAACCTTCACCCGCGAGGAAGTCGATGTCAAGAAGCAGATGCTCTTATCTTTCATGATCAATAAGCTTCTCGCAGTCTGAAAAAACAGAATAATATGGAAACAGAAAAAGAACCGACAGACCGCAGTGCTCACTGCAGCCTAAAGGTTCTTTTCTTAGCAATCGTACTTTTGAGTTCGCTGTTTCTCAAACTCAAATAAGGTCATAAGGCGGAAAATGTACTACCTCAAACTCAGTTATGGGAGGAAAAAAGCAAATGAACAATCTTCGTATTGTTGAGTTTACGCGAAGAATTTTTCTCAAGAAACACAAATACATCCTCATGTTTGATTCTCGGGATCTATCAGAAGACGATGTCCAGCAGATCTTGCAGCAGAAGCCTATTATCAGCGACGACAGATTTGTTGTCATGCGTCAGGAACAATTCTTGCAAGTGTTCCGCTCCTTAGGGGAGTAATCTGCACATATCGATCCGAGACTATTACGCAATAATGTCACAAAATCCAATGCCCGATAGACCACTTTGGAAAGTCTATCGGGCATTTTTTCGGTATAATGATCTTCTTCTGCTGTCGTTCACCAATCCGGAGGAGAGCTGTTGCCTCCATGCCCAGATCTGTTTTCTCAGGTTTTCCCCTTTGCTTATGCTTTGTCTTTCCTCGCTGGGAAGTGTAGCTTCTCTTCCCCTTGAACCAACATATCGGCAATTGCCTGCGTTAGTTGATCTACGATTTTCGCATTGCTGATACCTTCGCAGTCCTTGGCATACTGTGTCAATTCCTCCTCGCTCCACTGTAGGTCGAAGCTGCCAGTCGTATGTGCATTGGTCTTGACCTTCTCAAGCACCTGCCGAAGCATCTTTTCTCTTTCAGACGTATTCAGCATACGGATTTCATGCAGTATGGGAAAACGCCGAATGAGAGCGCTATCGACTCCGGAGATTTGGTTTGTTGCCGCGATAAGGATGATATTAGACGGCAGATGGTCAATACACTGCATTAGAGACAATGTTGCACGTTTCATTTCGCTGCCGGCAGAGCTACCATATGTGCCTTGCTCTCGGTTCACTACGATGGCATCGAGCTCATCAAGAACGAGGATAGCATTGGGGTCCTGCTGAACGAGGCGAAAGATTTTGGCAATGTTTTCACCTGTCTTACCGAGGGTACCGCCAACGACACCGGATAGAGAAGCAATGTATATGTTCCGATTCATTACCTTTGCAAGATGCCGCGCAAAGGTTGTTTTGCCTGTGCCAGACACACCCTGTAGAAGCACTGCGATGCGATAGTTGATGCCGGATGCCTGCAGTTTTTCACTTGCCTGCTGCATGGTCAATATACGCTGCTCAATCTTCTGCTCTCTCTCGGAGACATAGTACAAGTTATCATCGAAATCGCTACCGGCCTCGATATCGGCAAACAACGCCTGGTCCTGCGACATGATGAAAAATTGAGGACTATGCAAAATTTTTTCCTTTGCCTCTTCGAAAAATACACGATTTTTTTCACTCTTGCTTTTTGCCGCCTCGTTAACACAGAAGACAACAGCAGCTTTCTTTATCTGATCCATATCAGCTCTGCCAATCTGCCGTAGCAGGTATCGAAGGTCGTCGTTTAACATCGTATGTTCCACCCTTCACGAACATTTGTTCTAATTGTATTATATCATACTTCTGGTATATAGCCAAACATTTTCGTTCTTTACGACGAAAAAAAGCAGACCAACTATGGTCTACTTTTCTCAATGATCTCAACTATTTCTTCTATAGGGATGGCCATACCATCTTGCAGGTAGATTATCCGGCTATACTCGTCGATTTTCTTGACAATACCGCGCACGGTCAGATATGCGCCGCCAGCTTTCTTATCATCCGGTCGAAAATACATAATCTCTACTTCCGGCTGCTCGTCCAAATGCGCTGCAATGAGCTGTATCCGCTCATTTATCATCCCTATTACGCTTTCGTCCAAACAGTGTCGCTGGTCGGTCAGCCTTGCCGTTTCATGGACTGAGTCCTCAAACCCAGTTAAGGCCGCGAACGGAGAAAACTGTGCAGCGCGGTCTTTCATTGACATTTGCGGTCTCGTCATGGAAACATGGTGCGGCAGGTTGATAATATCCTCGTATGGAAAGCTCATGCTTTATGGCCTCCAATCTGGCTATTGCGGCTCATGGCGGTTGCACCCTCTTGTAGATTCATGCCCTTCAGCAGCGCGTTCTTGCCGTATTTCTTCTTGATGGCCAATGTTGCCTCCTGTATCTTGCGCTCTCGTTTCAGCTCAGTTTCTTCTTTCTCCTGCTTGACATCTTGTGCGGCGTAGTCAGTGAAGAGGTCAAGCTGCTCATACTTCGGTAGGTTTTGCTGTGCTTCTGACTCGAACATAATATGATTTGCTATTATGTTCAGTCTACGAATCAAGAGAGACTTATCTACGATGCGGTCATACAGATCCGACGTAGCACGCATCATTTTCCGCGAAGATGATGTGTGGCTGTCAAGATTTATCGTGCCGTGAGCGTGCTTGGGTATCTCTCTGCCGTATGGGTCTTTGACAGTTGGTCCGTGATATTTTCTCCGTCGGGCGGGATTAGTCAGATTTTCGATATCATAGCCGATGGTGATGACAATCTGGTCTGTTGCTAATCTTTTCTCAACCAGATCAAGGGCAAGCGCATCTGCCATTTCTCGAAGAACAAGCTTTGCTGTCGCGGCATCATACGGACAACTCAAGACCTGGCCAGAACCCAAACTACTACTGCTGGGGCGATATGCCTTTATTGCAGCAATAGTCGTTGGTTCCCAGCCCCATGCGTGATCGATGAGCAGCTCCGCGTTCTTTCCAAAGAGACGGTAAAGCAGACTTTCGTCTCGTACGGACTGACGGGCCACATCGCCCATCGTGAGCATCCCGTAGGACTCAAGTTTCTTGGCATAACCCTTTCCGACTCTCCAAAAGTCCGTCAGAGGACGATGAGTCCAGAGTTTGTGTCGGAATGTCATCTCGTCCAGTTCGGCAATACGCACACCATTCTTATCTGCAGGAATATGCTTGGCTACAATGTCCATTGCAACCTTGCAGAGAAAAAGGTTTGTCCCAATGCCGGCTGTCGCCGTGATACCAGTATTCTCTAATACTTCTTGGATCATCTTTGCGGCAAGTTCGCGAGGAGAAAGTTTGTAGGTGCCCAGATAGTTGGTCACATCCATGAATACCTCATCGATGGAATACACGACAATATCTTCCGGAGCAATATACTTGAGATATATCTGGTATATGCGGTTGCTGTATTCCATGTAGTGCGCCATTCTCGGTGGAGCGATGATGAAATCTATCGCCAGAGAAGGATCTGCCTGTATCACAGAAAAGAAATGCGATGAGCCGTTGAACTTATGTCCCGGCGCCTTGTATTGCCGACTTGCATTTATCTCGCGTATACGCTGCTTGGCTTCGAAGATCCTGGCTCGTCCCGAGATGCCATAGCTTTTGAGAGAAGGCGTCACTGCGAGGCATATTGTTTTGTCTGTTCGACTTTCGTCCGCAACAACAAGGTTGGTGTCGAGAGGGTCCAACCCTCGCTCTCGACATTCGACAGAAGCATAAAAGGATTTCAGATCAATGGCAATGTACGTTCGTTCCTTCATGGTGTCCCCCTCCCCACTTATTTTTCTTCGTTTCCATTTCTATTATACGGTTTTTCGTCCGAGCGGGCAAATGTTTTTGTTTTGCAGACAGAGAAAAAGAGCAGACCGTTATACCTGCTCTTTTGGAAAGATTATTTCGCGTTGTTGTATCGATACAAGAACGTCACCATTTGCGCACGAGTGCAAGTGCCGTTCGGCACGAACTTATCATTGCTGACCCTGTAGTGATGTTCTTCTCCACAGCCCAAGCAACTGCGTTTGCATAATAAGCATCGCTGCTTACATCCTCAAACTGAGTTTTGCCGTTGATCGTCGGAGAACCTGCTACACGATACAGCATGGTCACCATCTCTGCACGGCTGATATTCTTATCTGGGTTTGTGCCTTCCGCCTACAGAGGAAATCAGAAAGGGATCAATATCCTGTTCAAATTGCTTTTCATTGTCGGCATTTGCTATGCCTCCTTTACTGCGTAATAGGTGTAAAACAAATCAAGCAACGTTTCGTAATACATATCTTCAAAGAATAATATTTCCGAATCGACAGTATCGCGCTCCAAAGTATTATTGCGAGAACCTTTATATACATATGCGTTCATACACAAAGTGATTTCGTGGATTAACGCCATTACCCAGCCACAAACTTCACTCTCATCTGGCGTTTTTGCTGCACCCAAATCAGCCCACACATAATTAACCGGCGGTGTTACTTGGTGTTTTAGTATCCCTGCAGTATCACCGAGCACCATGCGAAAATAGTCGCGAACATAACGCTCGATGCTGTTTTCCCCCGATGGGTTTAGCACTGTTTCAAACGAGCATGGCTGGTAAATCGGATCAAAGACTCTGCGTGTTTGAAAATCATACTCTTTGGCGAAATAGTTTTGTGAACGGAAGAAATACTTTGCTCCGTCATAAAGGACATCTCGTCCCAACTGATATTTGCTAATATCATCCTTTAGTCTTTTGATACATGGATACACCCAGCTATCTGCCGGAATATCCTCAGTTTTCAGCTGGATTCCTGCTTGCCTCAGCACCTCATCCCTTAGTTCCGGGGAGAGCCGGCAAAAGTTTGAGTAGATAGGTCTAGTATGTTTTTTTAGTCGAGCTACATTAGCGGCAACAACGCACCAAGGCAAACAGGCTAATTCCTCCGAGTTATCTATCATGAATCTGGTAGCTTGTTCTTCCAACTCGTGCTGCTGACAAGTAAGTTCTGCATTTCGCAGTTCCTTTTCATGCCTTGTTTGCAACCAGTATATCGAAAACGAAACTGCTATTGTGGCAACCAGCGATAGTGCAGACAGGATAATCTGGATGATATCAGTGGGAGCCATTCAACATACCCTCCTTTTTCCTGTCACGACCTCATAGATAATTTATATTGCATACCTATGCCGCCAACAGGCGCCATCAGTACACGACCGGTACCACGATAGACATTTACCAAACCCTCACCGGATGCAGCCGAACCGATGAGCGTTTTCCCGGCTCTTTCGACAGTAAACTGCAAAGACTCGCTCCATGCAATCGCAAGGTTGCCGTCGATCTTCAGGACATCATTTAGCAAGTCTACACATACCAATTCGGAATACGGTACAGGGGACTCAATACACAGTTTGCCTACGCCGTGCAAACCCAAATTAAAGAGCCCTTCCTTGCCCGCTACAGCAGAAGATATATTTGAACGAGCGACAATTTTCTGCTGCAGAGATGATTCACCTGCCATAAACAAACCATCATCGAGAACGATACCGCCATTCCACGAGCCTACATCTAGCAGAATCAGATGCTTGTATGTAGGCTCGAGCACCAGGAGACCGTCTCCGCTATACTCCGGTTTGATGACGCTTTCTTTGGTTACGGCACCACGGAATGTCTTACCAATCAAATCGCCTACGCCCTTGATGCCGGACACTGCGCTGACGTTGCCGGCCATCCACTGCATCGCGCCTGCCTGTACAACGATATTACCGTTTGCCTGAGCAAGCTGACAAACCAACTGTCTGCGGCGAACATTCATCTCGCCGCAGAAGTAAGCCTGTATAGCCTCTTCCGGTGTGACGCTCATATCCCGCTGATACTCGACGACGTCAAAGCAGCCGCAGCGATCGATAGTCTTGCAGTTGCCTTCATCGCCAAAATGATGAATCGCATAAGACATGGTTTCTGATGGAAGCTTGGAAAAAGTTGTTCAAGTACATTTAAGAAAAAACCTTTGGTTATTAGATCCATCATGGGATCGAGGAACAGAAGCACCTATCGTAGAACAAGCGTTTAAAGGTCTATCGACTCTAAGCGATTTGATTAGCGAATTAGATATGAACTAATATAAACTACTTTTTGGCACTATCCATCGTTTTTTTTCATTAGATAAGCACGAATCTTTTGGGCTTATAATAACACAATGAGGAAAGTATATTGACTCTCCAACAATAACATATTCCACGGAATTATCTATTAGACATGGTTTTTCGCCTAATAATGAATATCCGTATTGACAGAGCGTTTTAAAAGAATTCATATTTTCCTCCAGCATTTTTATTTTATACTTATGCTACATCAAAACTTTATCAACAGAATATTATTATCGCCATCCTCGCTCATATAAGCGACGTGGTATCTTTTCGGTTGATGAACCTTCTCCAACTATAAGAGGCGTTAATCGTCCGAAGCCTAATAATTATAAAAAAGCATATATTACTACCGTTACCCCTTCGTCGCCGAGAATCTTTTTTGCTTTGAGCAACAGCGATCCGGAGCCGCAGGCCGGGTCATAAACCTTGTTTACTTTGGTTTTACCTACCGTGCCAAGCCGGGTAAGCAACTCCGACACCTCGGCCGGCGTGAAAAACTCGCCGCCGGACTTACCTGCATTAGCTGCGTATATGGTCATCAGATACTCATAAGCATCGCCAAAGGTGTCGTTGTTGTGGTCATTGATGTCGCCAAGGTTCAACTCACCGATGCCATTAAGGAGCTTTACCAGGCGCTCGTTGCGACGCTGAACCGTGGCGCCCAGCTGGTTGCTGTTCACGTCAAAATCGCCAAACAGACCTACGAAACACTTTTCGGATTCGTGTCCACGCGAAGAATCCTCGATATTTCGGAACACCTTTTCAAGAGTCTCGTTCAGGTTTTCGTCCTGTGCAGCTCTGGCTCGAACATTGCAAAACAATTCCGACGGCAGCATGAAGAAACCCTTTTCCTCGATAAGGCCCTCTCGCGCTTCCTCCGCTGCTTCATCAGAGAGCTTAGCATAGTCGAAATCTTCGTTTCCCGCCTCGATTTCTCCAGCGTTGATGTAGTTTGTCAGGTTCTCAGATATGTAACGATAAAACATGGTGCCAAGGGCATAGCTTTTGAATTCCCAGCCGCCGATACAGCCTCGGAGCTCATCAGCCATTGCCCATTTACTCCGTTAAGTCCGTCTCTGGTGTAACATATAAGCCAACCCGCAAATATTAAATACATTGAAAATTCACGGGCTCATCTATAGGGAAATTATACTGCTTCCTAAATGGTTTTGCAACCTATAAAACGACATATAATGCGAATAAGCGGACAGGTAAAGGCCTCTAAATAAGCCACAAGAAAATAAGAACTCCACGGGCAGCTCGGCTATCGAAAAAAATTTCTGCCGCACCGGAACAAGGGTAAAATTCGAAAACCTTAACTTGTGAAGAACGGAAAGAGGCGCAGCAGACATAAAACTCGATAACGGCGAAACAATATCGTCTTCATCAAACTGGACAAATATCGCAAGAACGTGACAAGTCTCTCAAAAAAATGCTTTTCATTCATTGCATAGTGTGATATAATGCAGAGGAAATCTAAAAAAGGAAGGCGGTACTATGCAAATATCCTATCGTAAAATGTGGAAACTGCTCATCGACATGGACATCAGCCCTGTGACCCTCAGAAAATCCATCGGCATAGCTTCTGGAACGATGACGAAACTGCGCAAAAACGAACCGGTATCGCTTGATGTACTCGGCAGAATTTGTGCATACCTGAGCTGTGATCTCAGCGACCTTGTTGAGTTCCGGTTCGACGAATCTATCCGAGAACGCGTACCACTCGCAATGGCACAGTAAACGCACGAATAACACACGAAAAACGCACGGGCGTGCGTTAAATCTCTTATGGACAGAAGCCCGATCCGGCACCCCCGGTTCCCATCTTCTGTCCATAGGGATTACCAAACTTTTAATGGAGTAACATTTATTTGGGAATAATACATTCCTATTTATATCCATCAATAAAGTGAACCCCCTCTTTCCTCCCATTCCACCCATCTGTTTATAAAAATTCCTGTGCAGCATCTTTTATCTTCTTCACCAGAGTAACGGTGGCAAATAAAAAATAATAAAAAAATATAAAAAAAGATAAGGAAATAAGCACAAGAAAAACATATCACACACAAAAAAGATTGTTTCCCAAAATAGACAGAAAGATGGGAACAGGATGGAGATAAGGTGAGGTAAAACGCTTGCGACGCAGGCGCAAAGCACTTCCATGAAATGTAAGAGTGAGCAGAGTCCCCCCCCTCCCCCGGCGAAAAGGTAGACCGCGAGAATGGGTTGAAGGGGTTTGCAGACGGGGTTCACTTTATTTCTGGAATGTGATGGTTTCACTTTCTCTGGAAGTTTGTCTGTCCGGAAGGACTCTGGGTTTTCGTTGTTCCTGGCTGCCTTGGGATTTCGCCGATCGTCGGTGTGTCCCTGGTATAAAAAAAGGACCTGCCGGCCGGTGCCGGCATACGATCCTTAATCGTCTTATTTCCGTTTGAAGAAAGATGCATGATTCTTCCTCAAAATTTTATACTTTTCTTTTATGAGGTTTTGTGCTTTTTTACGCCATTGCTTTTATTGACTTTTAAAGGGTTTTATGGTACTCTGTTTATAGAGTTTATCGAATACTCCTTTGGGAATTACCAGTTCCCAGCATATCACCTCTTCCTTGCGCCTGATTTCTCAGGCGCAAGGACATCCCCATAAGAGTCTTCTTTTTTCTCTTGGTTTGATTCATAAAAAAAAGAAGAGTCGATGTACCACCATCAACTCTTCTTAACATAAGCAATATCCGCCAGCTGGTCATCCACACCAGTGCGGGCGGTAAGATCTCCACACAACTTTCAAATCCGAGATCTGTAACGCGCTCAGCCTTTCGTGTTTACCAGACACGATCAGTTGGCGCATACTGCTTACTTGTATTATTATTATACAGTTTTTTTAGCGGTATGTCAAGTCACTAGCGACTTGTTCAGGTTAAAGATTTGTTCGTCTGATGTGGAAACATCAGGCGTTTTTTTGTGCAATTTTGTACTATTTGACTACATCGAAAGGAGGGTTAAATCGTGGCATCAAGTGGCTTTACTTCCATATATAATGACATACTGCGCGATCCTACGGTTTCGCTCTCCGCGAAAGGTTTGTACACGCTGGTTAAGTCATTTACCGGCCTTGAAAACTTCGATCTCACCAAGCGTAGAATCAAATATGCCTGCTCGGACAGTACCTATAAGATCAATGAGGCATGGAAGGAACTCAAGAAGAGCGGCTACCTCCAGCACTTCTATTCGCCGAACGAAAACGGCTCTTTCTGCCACTACTATAATCTTATGCAGCACGCAGGGGAACCGATGGAGTATATCTACTCGCCGGACAACGCACGTCCGAACGGCGACTGTGTCTGTGTCGTAGAGTCGCAGAGCGACTATACCAATGTTTCGACCGACATCCTGCGCGATCGCAATATTTCGCTTGCCTGCAAGGCGCTTTTTGCTCTGGTATCTTACCTTACAAAGATACCAGGCTTTGTGCTGCGTCCGGAAGGCGTGCGTTCGCTGTGTGTTGAAAAGCAGAAGCATTTCCAAACGCTCTGGAAGAATTTCAAGTTGAGCGGTCTGCTGAAGCAGCACCGTTATCCTACCGGTGGAGACAACGATAGCGGCTGGTCTTATGATTATGATCTGTGCGAGACGCCGGATCTCGAGACGCCTTATCTGATAAACTATCACGCTAACGGCGAAGTCTCCAGCATATCGCTTATTAAGGATGTTCTGAACAAGCTGAAACGCGTGACAAAAAAGTGTCTGCCAAAACTGCAGCGTAAACTGGACCAGGGAAAGGACAAGCTCCCGTTCATCCGCAGGAAACACCGTAAGAAGATAGAGGCCCAGATCAATGCCGGCGAGCTGCGAAAGCAATATGGCGCCGAACTGACAGATACGCTTGTTGCAGCGATATTCAACATTTCCCGCGCAGACCAGTTGACAGTCCAAGGTGTCCCGATCCCGATCGAGAGCCGGTCGGAGGTGCTGCACAGCATTTCTCAGGAAACACTGACCCGCTTCCTTGAGAGCACAAAGATTGATTTCCATAAGATCAAGTCTCCTGTGAAATACCTGCAGTCCGCGATATATACATACCATCAGAAACTCCTGCTTGAAAAGCAATCCAGCGGCTCTGCCGATCCGGCGCCGGCTGCCAATGCAGACAGTGTCGATTATCTAAGTCCTGAATATCCGAACTCCCGGTTTACTGAGTTCTGGGAAGAAAGCTTCCGGGCCCATCGTGAGGAAGTCCGGAAACATATGGAGCAAGATGAAGACTGGCAGCAGTATTTAAAGCAGATTTCCACAGATGATTAAAGCCATGATGATGTCATGGCTTATCGTCGTGTCTCTATTCATCGTACTTTGCCTGATTTACGCTAATCCATCGTTTTGACCGCCATCTGAGCGGTCTTTTTTCTGCTCTTATCGACCATATACCTGTTTTCAAATGGTACTCCAATTATGGGGTTAATGCTTTTAGGGATTATGGATTACAAGGTTATGGAAAACGGCGGTATATAATAAAACTTCTTCCACTAAAACTTCTTTAATAATTCTTCTCTAATCAAACCTCCGTATAACGGAAGGACAGAGTGAGAAAAAGAAAAACTGAGTTTGAGAAAAGCCATCTCTTCCAAACTCAGTTTGAGGAAATCAAATATGCAGTTATGGTCTGTAGAGATGGCAGCCATCCCTTGTCTACTGTACTACCAACTGCTTTTTCGCAAAAATGTCTCTAATATGGTTTTACGCTCTCAGTTTAAAATGTTTGCGCTAAGAGGCAGATGTCCACGGAACACCGATAAAGGAGAAATAATATTTTCGATATGAAGAAAACAGACCGGGCGAAACTGCACCATTAGACCGGTGCAATTTCGCCCGAAAAAGAAGTTCCGTATCACTCTTTCCTTACAGAGTCTTCCCTTGTCCTTGTAGCTAAGAGATTTGCAGACCGTCATAAGAGCCAACGTTATTCGGGCAAATTTGCACTATCCGTTTTGTGCAGTCTCGCCCAGAGCTGATAATAGATAGTACGATCCGCTTGCACTCTATATCCATTGTTAGTTTAAATGTGTTATGTATAACAATAACGAGATATAACACAGTATAACGAGATTTGACAGATGCCTGCATTTCGTGGTATACTCGAAATATCACGAAACAATATCATCGTTGCAAAGAGAGGACGACTATTATGGGTGATGTAAAGCAGACAAATTTCCGCATTGATCAGGACAGCGCAGCTGTATTCCGCAAATTCTGCGAGGATAATGGCATGAGCCAGGCACAAGGATTTGATCATATCATGCAGGTTGTAGAACTTGATCGCGCCAAGACAGCTGCTCCCGGCCGTGCCGTGGAGATTGAGGGCTTTGAGAAGTCGGTTAAAGATATAATGGCCGCCTATCTCAATAGTCTGGAAATCAATACTGCTGCAGAGGCGCGTATCCGGGAGCAGTTTGCTGCTGACCTCGATCGTAAAGATAAGACTATTGACGAGCTGCGTGAAAAAATCGAACAGCTTCAGGTTGCAAGAGATGATGCAGAAACGCAGTACACTGCGGCTGAAGCGCGTGAGAGTTCTGCCATCGCTCGCATGGAAGCAGCACAGCGCAACGCAACGGACCAGGAGCGCATCAACAGCATGCTTACTCTTCAACTGACCGAAGCAACTGAGAAGTTGGAGAGTGCACAGGCGGCTCTTGCGAAATGTCGTAAACTCGAAGCGGAGGTCATCGATTTGCGTGCCAAGATTTCCGAGTCCGAACGTATTATCGAAAATGAAAAGAAGACCGCAGAAAACAATCTCGCTCAGATAAAGATGAGAGCCGAATTAGATACGGAACGTGCGGTTATCGCAAAAGAACGTGAAATGCAGGCACAGCTGCGCGAGGCAGACAAAGAAAACGCGAAGCTCTCTGCAAAACTTGAGCAACTGCAGCAGCAGCTCCATATCTTGCAGCAAACCCAATAATAAGTACAAGCATTATGGACGGATGTCTGAGCTCTTCCCTCGAGATAACATAATGTCATTCTTGAAAAAATATTTTTCGAGTTTGCTATATAACAGTTGCAAAATAAAACTGTTAGTGCTATAATAATAGCAACTTACAGAAGGGCCTTTAGCTCAGTTGGTTAGAGCGGCCGGCTCATAACCGGTTGGTCCTGGGTTCAAATCCCTGAAGGCCCACCATCACCTACCTTTCTTTTCACCCTTTTGTAATTCGCCGCTTGCTCTTATATAGATCAAGCGGCGAAAACCTATCAAAGGAAGTGCACATCATGCCGGTGAAGTTATCCGCAAAATACGCCAGAGAGCCGGGTATTCTTGTTGAATATATGGACTATCTCGTCGAGACAAGAAAAATCTCGTCAGAAACAGCTTACAATTACTATACCCTGCTCCGGTCTTTTTCCAAGTATCTAAAGAATATACGTGCAAATTTAGACTGTGCACCTGATGAAACAGTTCTGCATCGTGTTACGACAGACGATATGCTGTCATTGACCCAAGAGGAATGGGAGTCTTATGTAGATTATCGCTGTTTAAAGCTACACGATAAGAAACAAAGTTTTTCCCTTCGTATCAGCGTTATACGTGGGTTCTATAAATGGTTGGCGGTTATAACGGCTACCGAACCGAAAGAGTTTATCATGAACGCACGCAGACCTATCCCAGACGAGCAGAAATTTCCCGATATTACGCCTCGCCTGGAAAAAGAGATCTGTGATAGTCTCACCGGGAAAAACGCTGCGCGTAACATCTGCATTGTGAAGATGATCCTGCGTTGCGGTATCGGTTTGAAAGAGATTTGCGCTTTAAAGTTAGATGATGTGGAGCTTGACAATATTTGCGTTACAGACTCGAAAGGTTCTGTACGGCGTGTCCCGCTCGATGAGGAAACAAAGCACGCTTTGGAGACCTATATGGCCTGCCGAATCCCTCCAACCGACGGCAAGAATTCGCTGTTTGTCAGCGAGAAGAAAGGCATGCTGAAAAGCGCATCAATTGATAAAATGCTTCGAAAGGCAACCCGCTCGGGAAAACATATCATTAACGGAATAACGGTAAGAGATATTCAGCGAACTGCAAGAAAAAATCTTTTGCAGTCCGGAAAGACTGAGGAAGAGATAATGTCTCTTACAAATGTCAAAAGTTTAGATTATATTCGCAGACAGATGGAAAACTGAATATAATGTGTATATGTGCGGCTTGAGGATTTGCTTTTCAAGCCGCATATATGTATTGAAAGAGCTTTTTGTTAATGGTATAATAGCAACAGAACATATAAATCCAAATGAGGTTTTATGTCAATGAAAATAGAGAAAATCAATATCGACGAAACACTGTTTTCGTACTGTGACAAGGAGAACAGCCGCATCTACTTTGGTTTCGGTTCTTATATGAACAGAGACACGGTATATGAGTATATCTCACGGATCATGCGCAACAATCCTGGTTATCAGGTCCCGCCGAATCTGGTAATCGAGTTTATTCCCACGTTTCATATTACCGGAAAACCGTCCTTCCGTGAATGGATGGATGCCAATAAACATAGCTCGGACGCAGAAACGGCATTTAAAGAATTTGCTATGGCTTCGCAGAAACCTGAAGCACAGAAAGCCATGGACGCATACTGGGAAGGACATGAATTCAATAAGCATGCGAACCTCTATATGCTCCCTGTCATCCAGTACAACAAGACGTACAGCTTAAGCAAAGAGGATATCACTTCTCATATGTATGTTCCGCAGGATGTACAGAAAGGCATCAGGGAAAGTATCGAGAAGGAATATGGCAAGGGTAATGTGTACGTTGCTAATCAGATCCAGCCCCTGCAGAATATCGTCAAACCGAAATACTGGCATTTTTTCCTGCGGCAAGGCAGCGATGCTCTTTATGACGGCATCATTTACAATCGAACTGAGTTTGACGATCAGCTCTATCATGCTGGTGAGATGATTATTCCGGTGGGTGTTATTCCAGTCACTATAAAGCGCGGAGAGATCTCCCGTCATGTTAACGCTGCAGCACTCGCTCGTGAGTACAAGAAAACTATGCAGTATCGAGTAAACATCCCTCAGATGAGCGATTATTCCATGCGTGTGGTCGGCTGCAAGGCAGAACTCACTGCCCTGCCCCTCTGGGATAAGACATACTGTAATAAAAACCTTTCGATGTACATCCGTCAGTTCGTGTCTCAGATTAAAAAGAAATGCCCAAGCGTTTACGAAAAAATGCTCCAGACGCATCAGGAACAGCTCTTTACCTATGCGCCTCCTTCTGCTGATGAACCGGAAGCAGGTAAAAGGGCAACACCGCTTACGCTGTTATTCCGTAAGGTGGTGAGATTGCTTTGTCGAAAGTGAATGATAAATACGCTGATTACAACCAGCGCACGATCTACAAGAAGATGAATGAGAAAAGGTCGCTGCTCCTTTGCTTGGATGCACTCGATATGGTAATAGGCCATGGCGAGCCTAATCCCTGCATGAGAGTCCAAATGTCCAACTTGGATATTACAAAAGAAAGCGGCCAGCGTGCTTCTTCCTGTTCATTCTTTATTCCGGCACAACGATTCCTCCTTCTGTCACAGAATATTCTGTTTGGCGTGTATTCGCGTCAGAAGAAAACCCGTAGCAGTAATCCAGGTCAGTCTGCCTACTTTGAACAGTATGGCGGCGGCATCAAGGATAATGCAGTGATTAGCCGCAAACTCACTCTGGTGGACGGCATGGGGTCTGCATCGTTTGCGTTTGTAGGAACAGAAGGGCCGGGCGTAAATTCAAAAACCGGGGGATTTGCTCCCAAACCGGGCGAAAAGCCCACATTCTCCTGTTTTATCAATATGCAGGACGATGAACTGAAAGAGTTCTGTCTGATCGGCAAAGCATATCTTGATAGCTACATCCAAATGGATCTGGCGCGGCGTCTGCCTTTTATCAGAAATCAGAGAGAATCCTATGCTCGTCAGCACTTCGTTGAGTGAGGTTTTCGAATTCTATGGTAGATCGTTACGAAAAGAACAGAGAGCGCATGCAGCAGAAACAAGCGGAGCATGCGGCTGAAGAGCAAACTGAACAATCAGAACCTGCTCAGGAAAAAACCGAACCGACAGATACAGATGTGCTTGAAAAGGCACTGAAGGGAAAAGAAAAAAACAAGCGTCCTCTGTGGCAGCGATTTCTTATCCGCGCAGCTATTGTAATCGTTAAGGTAATAGCCGTCGCCTGCTTCTTAAAATTTGCTGATTATGTTCTCGCAACATACAGATAATTTAGACCTTTTATATAAATACAAGATGGGAAGGTGAAAATATATGTCTACGCGTTGTCCTCAATGCGGAACTGATAACCAAGATAATGCGAAATTCTGTAATGAATGCGGCTATCGTTTTCCGCAGCAGATGACTTGCCCGGATTGTGGTGCCCCCGTCGAGCCGGGCGTTAAGTTCTGTTCTAACTGCGGTCATTCGTTTGTTGCTGCAGCTCCGGCGCCTTCGCCGGCCCCGGCGAAGCCCTCGCCGCAGCAGCCGATTCAGCCGGCTGCACCGATGGCAGCAGAACGTCCTGCAGAACCGGTTGCCGAAAAGCCTCGCAAGGGCCTCTTCAGTAAATTTGGCAAAAAGGAAAAAGAAACCGATCCGCAGAGTATAGATACCGAATTTGTGGATGCAGATCAGTTCTTCAAGCAAGTGGCTATCGAACGACAGCAAGCACCGAGTTCTGCAGAGATGAATACAACCCCTGCTCCCCCGCAGCAGCCGGAAAACACTTCCTCACAGCCTTCTCAAACTCAGACCAGATCCCTGCAGCAGGACGATCATTATATCCCTCAGTCGAAGCCGGGACAGCCGGTTTCACAGCAACCGATCGCACCGCAGCAGTCTCCTTCATCATATGCTCCGAATCAGTTTGCGCAGGGGCAGTCTCCTGTCAGCCCTGCAACTGCATCAATATTGGTATCATTGCTCTTCTCGCACT
>OGWY01001125.1_pt1 | contig 21769 bp, 17 predicted proteins | sample 1576121 | NCBI WGS metagenome assembly OGWY01 (sample SAMEA3541543, study PRJEB24748) | human gut metagenome | biome: human gut; feature: human-associated habitat; material: faeces | place: China | collected 2012 | reverse complement strand
AACTTGATATAAGAGATGGGGCATCGGAACATACAGCAGTTCCGGGTGTGCGCCGTTGGCAATCACCATATCTGCGCCGCTGCCGGTCACCATGCGGGCAGCCCGCAGCTTGGTGGCCATGCCGCCGGTGCCCAGTGCAGAGCCTGCACCGTCTGCCAGCGCCATCACCTCCGGGGTGATCTCCTCCACCAGCGGGATCAGTGCTGCATCCGGGTGGGTGTGGGGGTTGGCAGTGTACAGGCCGTCGATGTCGCTCAGCAGCACCAGCAAGTCGGCCTTGCAGCAGCAGGCCACAATAGCGGCCAGCGTGTCGTTGTCGCCAATGGAGGTAATCTCATCGGTGGCAACGCTATCATTTTCATTGATGATGGGCAGTGCACCCAGTTCCAGCAGACGGGTCAGGGTATTCTGGATGTTCACCCGGCGCTCGGTGTGCTCCACGTCCACGCCGGTAAGCAGAATTTGCGCTACCGTGTGATCGTAGGCACTGAACAGCCGGTCGTAGGTGTACATCAACTCGCACTGTCCCACGGCAGCGCAGGCCTGCTTGGTGGTGGTATCCTTTGGGCGTGCAGGCAGCGAAAGCTTGCCCACGCCCATGCCGATAGCGCCGGAGGATACCAGAATGACCTCGTGTCCCTCGTTCTTTAAATCGCTCAATACCTTGACCAGTTCCTCTGCATGGCGGATGTTCAACCGCCCGGTGGGGTATGCCAATGTGGAGGTGCCCACTTTCACAACGATGCGCATGATTCCATTAACCCTTTCCCATTTCCTTTGTTTTGTCGTAAGCAGCCAGCACGGCATCCATCACCGCACCGCGCAGCCCATGTTCTTCCAGTACCCGCACGCCCTGAATGGTGCTGCCGCCGGGGCTGCACACAGCATCCTTCAGCGCACCGGGGTGCTTGCCGCTTTCCAGCACCAGCTTTGCGCTGCCCAGCACCATCTGTGCGGCGTATTCCTGTGCCTTTGCCCGGGGCAGACCGCAGGCCACGCCGCCATCGGCCAGCGCTTCAATAAACTGGTACACCCATGCCGGGCCGCAGCCGGAAACGCAGCTGGCGGCATCGATCAGACTTTCCGGCACGGCATCCAGACGGCCCGCAGGAGCCATGATCTTGAGGAAGGCTTCTTCTTCCTCAGCGGTGACATTACTGGAACAGTACTGGATCATACCCTCGCCCACCGAAGCCGGGGTGTTGGGCATGATGCGGATCACAGGAAAGTCCTCACCGGCCATCTCCTGAATACGGGCGATCGAAAGGCCCGCTGCCATGCTGCACAGCACAAAACGGCTGGGGCGCTCGTCAAAGGTGAATTTGAGCGGCTGGAGCAGAGCTTCCATCATCTGGGGCTTTACCGCCAGAAAGATCAGGTCGCAGTCACCGGCCACCTCGGCATTGGTGGCTGTTTTGCAGCCCAGTTCTTTGGCCAGTGCCTGTGCCTTGGCCGCGGTGCGGTTTGCCAGAAAAACCTTCTTAGGGTCAACAGCTTTGCAAACGGCACGGGCGATGGCTCCACCCATGTTGCCGCAGCCCAGAAAACCAATGGTATCCATCATAGTTTGTACCCTCCCTCAAAACGGCACTTCAATCACAGTCGTCTGCTCCCATTCTAAGCGTAGAGGAATATAAAATCAAGGGCCTTTTCCGCTTTTTTGCCGGAAGAAGCCGCTTTTGCAGGCATTGCACACCGCCGGAAGGGTCTTTTGAGGGCAGAGAAATAGCTTTTGAAGCGAGAAACTGCCGGAGTGAAACACAGGAGGTCATTCTTTGTTTACAAAATGGACAGAATTAACGCTTGCAATCGGGACGGCTTTTGCGGTATTATAATGTATAAAGCTGCCAATCGCCGTACGCAGCAGGAAAAATTTCTACGGTCGGGAAAGGAAGGTCTTTGTGTCACAAACAACGAAGCGGGCACTGGAAGCATCGCTGAAAAAGTTGCTGCTGGAAAAGCCCCTCAATAAAATCACAATCAACGATATCACCGAGGACTGCGGCGTGAACCGCATGACCTTCTACTACCACTTTAAGGATATTTACGATCTGGTGGATTGGATCCTGATGGAAGATGCGGCCAAGACGATGGAAGGCCGCCAGAGCTTTGATACATGGACCGAAGCATTTCTGGACATCCTGCACCAGATCCGGGATAACAAAGCACTGGTACTGAACGTATACCGCTCTGTGGGTCGTGAACAGGTGGAGCAGTATCTGTACAAGCTTCTGGACCCTATGCTGAAGGAATTTGCGGATCGCGAATGCCGCGACATCACCGTGCAGGACGATGACAAGCAGTTTGTGGTGGATTTTTACAAATATGCGCTGGTGGGCGTGGTGCTGGAATGGATCCGCCGGGATATGAAAACGGATCCTGCTGTGATGGTAGAACGTACGGGACGGATGCTGCAGGGCGATCTGCGCCGCGCGTTATGCCGCCTTGCCAGCAATAAGATCCATCTGGAACAGGACGGTTGAACCGGAAGAGCGACAAAATTTTATCATAATCCGCGCCGTGATGGGTTTTCTATCACGGCGCTTTTTCTGTTTATGGCAACTTGTGGGATAGAGTGGTAGAGTAATGGCATAGAAATAGAAAAAGAGATTTCCGAAAAATACCGTTTGGAGGAAAAGGATAATGAATACTTCTGTTGAGAGCCTGACTCATAAAATGCAGCGTGCTGCCGTTGGTAAAATGGTGGACGTGGTGCTTTCTCATGCTGATAAAGACCGTCAGAAAACCGTGGGACAGCTGGTGGATGTTGCAAAGCAGTTCTATGGCAGTTCGTTCAGCGCTGAAGCCTACGAACACGCCAGACAGACCCTGACCGACCCCGACAGCAAGTGGTCCAAGCTCATCAACTGTGTGCTGGATCAGACCGACCCCAATGTGGCCCGCACCATGGCGCTGAATCTGGGCTACGAGGCTTTCTTCCGCGGCACCAAGACCATCCGCGAGAACCGTGTGAAGTACCAGTGCAACATCCCCTGGCTGATCCTGTTCGACCCCACTTCCGCCTGCAATATGCACTGCGTGGGCTGCTGGGCCGGTGAATACGGTCACAAGAATAACCTCAGCTTTGAGGATATGGACAAGATCGTTACCGAGGGCAAGGAGCTGGGCGTGTACCTGTACATGCTGACCGGCGGCGAGCCGCTGGTGCGTAAGGCTGATATCCTCAAGCTGGCCGAGAAGCACAATGATGTGCAGTTTGCCATCTACACCAACTCCACCCTCATCGATGAGCCGTTCTGCAAAGAGGTGGTGCGTCTGGGCAACATTGCCTTCATGCTGTCCATCGAGGGCACCCCGGAGACCAACGATGCCCGCCGCGGTGAGGGGCACTATGCCGCTGTTATGCATGCTATGGATCTGCTCAAGGAGCACGGCATCGTGTTCGGCACGTCCATCTGCTACACCCGCGATAACATCGAAGCTGTTACCAACGATGAGTTCATGCGTTTCCTGTGTGAGAAGGGTGCACACTTCGGCTTCTACTTCCACTACATGCCCGTGGGCAACGAGGCAGCACCGGAACTGATGCCTACCCCGGAGCAGCGCAAATATATGATCGACCGCATCCGCTATCTGCGCTCGGAAGAGTGCGATATCCCGTTCTACCCCATGGATTTCCAGAACGATGGCGAGTTCGTGGGCGGCTGCATTGCCGGCGGACGCAACTACTTCCACATCAACTCTGCCGGTGACGCAGAGCCGTGCGTGTTCATCCACTACTCCAATGCCAATATCCACGACCAGAGCATTCTGGAAATTCTGCACAGCCCGCTGTTCATGGCTTATCACAACGGCCAGCCCTTCAACAAGAACCATCTGCGTCCCTGCCCGATGCTGGAAAACCCCGAACTGCTGCAGAAGATGGTGCACGAGACCGGTGCCCACAGCACCGACCTGCAGTCCCCGGAAAGCGTGGAGCACCTGTGCGAGAAGTGCAAGAACTATGCGGCCAACTGGCAGCCCACGGCGGACGAGATCTGGTCCCACACCAAGATCCGCGAGAGCCGCTACGAGAACTACAAGGACTGGAAGCCCTCGCAGCCCATTGAAAAGTAACGAAGGCAGACATCATAATGCAAACAAAGCCCAGGCGTTCCATTGAAGTGCGCTCCGTTAAGTAGGCAGAGAAATAATATCAGTTTTTGTTCGCCGTTTCCACAAGGAGACGGCGAATTTTTTTGTGCAAAAGTGATGGTTCTTTCCTGACATAAAAATACCCCCCAGAGTACGCAGAGTTTTTGTTTTACTCTGTCTACTCTAGGGGGAGCATATCACACTCAGAGAGGGTCTTGCTGTTTCATGAAAGAGTGGTTTTGAAAATTACCAGAACCAGTAGCGCTTTTTCAGCACAACATATGCAATGCCGATCAGAACCACTACAACACCACCGGCAATGAAGAAGGTCCAGTTGATATTGGCAAATTTCAGGTTCTGGTTGGTCAGCAGATAACGGCCTGCAGTATCGGCAGTGATGATGCCGTCGGTGTAGCTGTTCAGGTACTGCCACTTGTTGGAGACGGCGTTGTACAGATACAGGCGGGTATAGGTGCTCACATCCAGATCGATGCGCACCGAGCAGGGAAGAGCCTTGCCCTTGTCCAGCTCGAACTCGATGCCCTGATCGGACTCAGTCAGGATGAGCATGGTGTCCAGCTCACTGGTGGTGCTCTTGACACCGCTGCCTGCAATCTGCATGGTGTAGCCATCGCCCACCACGCACAGGGTCTTGCCGGTGGTGCGCAGCGCATTGAGGATATCACCGGTCACGGTAGGCACCTCGGCCTGTGTGAAAACGATCTCGTTGTCCTCACTGTCCTGAATGGCCTGCACAACGGGATCGATCTCGATGGGAGTATCGTTATCCGGTTCGGTGGAGCTGCTGTCCGAAGAATTATCGGAAGAAGATGCAGCCGAACGGTTGACGATGACCGTGACCATGGCGGATGCAGTGCCGTTGGAAACGGTAATGGAAGTAGCGCCGGTGCCCACAGCCGTGATCACGCCGCTGGGGCTGACCGTGGCAATGTTGCTGTTGGCGGACTTATAGGTGAACTTCTGGGAAGCGGAAGAAGGCTTGACACTGGCGGTCAGGGTGCGGGTGGCACCGGGCTTGAGCACAACGTAGGAAGGATTCACCGTGACGACCTGACCGCTGTTGGAAGAACCAGCGCTGGTGGTGCCGGTGCCGGTGCCGGAGTTGGGAATACTCATGACCGTGACATTGGTGGTAGCAGTCACCGAACCGCAGGTAGCGGTAATGGTGGCGGTGCCGGGGGCAATGCCGGTAACACGGCCGAAATTGTTCACCGTGGCGACCTTCTCATTGGAAGAGGTCAGGGCGACGGTGGCATAGTTGGAAGCCGAAGTAGGCCGCACCTGCAGCTGTGCCGAGACCGAGTTGCCAACATAAATGGTGTTGGAGGAAAGGGAAAGGTCCATCTCAGTAACGATCATGGAAGAATCCATGGAGACAACGATGGTGTAGGCACAGATCTGGTTGCCTGCGGCAGCGGTGATGCGGGTGGTGCCTACGCCCACAGCCTGCACGACACCGGAGTTGCTCACGGTCAGGATGGAAGTATCGTCCGAGATAAAGACAACCGAGTCGGTAGAGTTGCGCGGACGCACCACAGGAGACAGCTGCTGAGAGGAACCCAGCAGCATGTTGGCGGTATAGCTGCCGGCCTCAATGCTTTCGGCAGGCACGTCCTGATCCCACGGCATGGCAACGCCGCTCAGGGCAAGGCCGGAGACAGGGCTTGCTGCGGCCGCAGACACAGCTGTGCCGCAGGCCAGCAGGCAGAGCGCTGCCGCACAGACGGCCAGTTTTTTTGCGGTTGATTTCATAGTAAGTGTACCTCTTTGGGTGATATAACGGCGGCTGGCAGTCAGCACAGCTCCGGTTTAGCGGAACAGAACGCCCAGGGCTTCCATTGCGTACTCGAAATAGGTGACCTGATCGTACTCCACACGGGCAGTAACGCTCATGCCGTTGGAAAGATCCACCTTGTCGCCGCTGCGGCTCACCACATAAGTGGCATCGGGCTTAATGGTCATCTTATAGTAGGAAGCGTTGGAGCTGGCCGTCACGTCACTGTCAATGGCCGTTACAGTGCCGGTCAGGGTGCCATAGGAATACTCCGAAAGGCCGGTAATGGCGATCTTGCACGGGTCACCCACATGAAGCAGCGGGCGGTCATTCACGGTGACCATGGCAACGATCTCCAGATCGTCGTTCTCGCTGGCAACAGTGGCCAGCGGGGAGCCTGCGCTCAGCACCATGCCCTCTTTGTAAGGAGTATCCATGTGGATCACACCGGAGGTTGGGGCGTAGATGTAGTAATCGTTGGCACCGGTGTTCAAGGCATCGAGCTGAGCCTGAACGTTGTCCACGTTGCTCTGTGCGCTGGTAATGCTCTGGGAGATGGACTGCATGGTAGAGTAGTACAGAGCTTCTACTTCGCTCTGGCTCTGCTCCATCATGGTCTTGATCTGAGCATCGGAGTAACCGGCAGCCTGATAGGCCGTGGCATCAAAGGTCTTCTGGGAGACCTGGCTCTTGTAGGTCTCGTACTGATAGTAGTAGGGCTGATCTTCGGGGTTTGTCTCGCTGAAGTAGTTGGTATCATCCTGCACGCACTGCAGCAGCTTGTTGTACTGGTCCAGCTGGGTCTGGTAGATCTTGAGCTGGCTTTCCAGGTTATCCTGCTGCATGTCGATATCCGTGCTCTTGATGTGGGCCACGAGGTCGCCCTCGTTCACATAGCTGCCCTCCGAAATATACATCTCGGTAATGGAGCCGGAATAACTGGACATGATATAGGTTTTATTGCTGGCCTGCACGGTGCCTGCGTTCTGGCTGACATAAATGCGGTTGGTATGGGTGCTCCACACCACCAGAAACAGCATGAAGATGCCCACCAGAATGACAAAAGCGTAGCCATAAGGCGGCAGCTTTTTTTCCATCATGATGCGGCGGTCCTGCAGATCCGAAAGGTTCTGAACTTTAATCGTCATAATTACTTGGTCTCCATAAAGACATCGACCACGGCATCATCCTCGTCCTGATTGACATAGATGGTATAGGAGGTGCCGGTCAGTTTCTGCTCATTCTCAAAAGCGTGGACCTGCAGCTTGTAGGAAGCCAACTGGCTTTCGGGCATGGGGCCGGTGTAGTGGGCATACAGGCAGTTTTTCACGCGCAGAATAGCATCCATATGGTAGTCCTGCTCCATCTGGCCGATGAACTGGGTAGCCTGCTGCATCATGTACAGGTGCATCTGACGGTCCTCACCAACCACCATGGCCTGCACAATGGGGCCAATGGGCTGTGCGTTGTTGCTCTTGATAAAGTTGTGCATCTGGGTCAGCACCACGGGCAGACTGGCCATCTCTTCCGGATGGATCTCACGGGAGAGCACATTGGTGAGCTTCAGGGTCTTGTTCTCGGCTACTTTGATCTCTTTCATGTTGAATACCTCGGTTCCTTTTCAGATTTACCTCAGAAGAGGCAGTAATAGGCAATCGAGAAAGGGGAGAAAACCGCTGCAGAGAGTAGCTTCCTCTCCGCTCCCGATCGCCTACTACTTATAAAAGTAATAGGGATCTTGCGAATAAAATGTGCCCGGAGGCGTTTTGCCTCCGGGCACACCATAGTGAGGCATAGTCACCTGAGCAGGCAGGGCCTGTTCAGGATAACACCATCTACTTCTACTAAACAGAAAGTCTTTCTAGCTCTTTTTTATCTGACACAGCAAAACTATGTCAAACCAAGCTATCCATCAAGAATTACTCCCTTTCATATGTAACCGGGTGCGCACCCGGCTGCAACACATCAATAGGTGATCGACTCACCGTCGTCATCCTCTTCCACCACGGCCTGCATGACAGACTGCTTGGGCTCTGCCTTTTTGTTGCGGTAGATACCCTGCTGCATGTTCCACAGCTCGTAGTACTTGCCTTCCTTGGCAAGCAGCTCATCGTGCGTGCCGCGTTCCACGATCTTGCCGTGATCCATCACAAGGATCAGATCACAGTCACGAACGGTGGACAGGCGGTGAGCTACGATCAGCATGGAACGATCTGCAAGCTGATCGTAGATCATGTTGAAGATCAGATTTTCCGTAGCAAAGTCCAGATTACTGGTGGATTCATCCAGAATGTAGAGGTTGGAATCTTTCAGGAAAGCGCGTGCCAGCGCAATGCGCTGCTTTTCACCGCCGGACAGGCCGTTGCCTGCTTCTTCCAGATAGGTGTTATACTGCAGGGGCAGATGACGGATAAAGTCGTGAGCATCTGCCTTCTTGGCAGCTTCCTTAACTTCGTCCATCGTAGCGTCCATACGGGAAACGCGGATGTTATCATAAATGGTCTTGCTGAACAGCTCAACGTTCTGCGGCACATAAGAAATTGCGCGGCGGACAGAATCATTGGTGTATTCAGCCAGATTCACACCGTTCAAGTCGATCTCGCCATCTTCCGGCTCATAATACTTGAGCAGAAGCTTGGTGATCGTGGATTTGCCGCTGCCGCTGCTGCCCACCAGCGCGACCTTTTTACCGGCCGGAATGGTAAAGCTGATGTGATCCAGTGCAGGGGCACGGTTGCCATAACGGAAAGTGACATCCTTGAACTCGATATCGCCCTCCACCTTGTCCAGATCGGTGCGGTCTTCGTCGCCGACCGTCTCGGAGGGATAATCCATGATCTCGCCCAGACGCTTCATGGAAATGCTGGCCTCCTGAATCTGCATCTGCAGACCGATCAGGTTGCTCAGCGGGGAAGTAAAGTAAGAGGACAGTGTGCTGAAGGCCATGAATCCGCCCAGTGTCATCTCACCCTTCAGAACCTGACTGATACCCACATAGGTGGTCAGCATGCTGAAACCGGTGGAAATGAAGGAGGAAATCAGGCCCTGCGTGGTGCTGATCTTGCTGGAGCGCAGGCTGATCTTCAGGCTCTTGATGTACTCACGCTCGAGGTTCTCCATTTCGGTATCCTCGTTGGCGTTGCACTTGACCGTCTCAATGCCGCGCAGGCTTTCGATCATCTGGCTGTTCAGTGCAGCGGACTGCACCATGGTCTCTTCGTTGATCTTTTTGTAAGGCTGCTTGTAGATCAGCACCAGCAGAATGCTGACCAGAGCCATGAACAGCGAGATCGAGAAGAGCATCGCATTCATGCGGAACAGGATGATACCGGTGATAATGGCCATCGAGATATCCATGATCAGGCTCAGCGCAATGCTGGTAAAGATGGATTTGATGGTGTTTGCATCCGAATAACGGGTGGTGATATCACCAGTCTTGCGGGTGGCAAAGAACTTCATGGGCAGACGGAAGATATGCCCGAAGTAACCCAGCATCAGCGGAATATCGATCTTGATGGATAGGTGGATCAGAACCCACTGCCGGACAAAGCCCACCAGCGTATTGGTGATGCTGACCATGCTGAACACAAGGATCAGCGTGACCAGCAGATTGTCTAGGCCATATGGCAAGACCTCGTCCATCAGGATCTTGTTGAACATGGAGGAGGCAATGCCCAGGATCGTAACGATCAGAGAACTCAGGATCGCATAGGCAAAGAGCTTTTTCTGGGGCAGCAACAGGTCGACGTAACGCTTGAACATGCCGCCCTTTTCGATCTTACCGCCCTTGAACTCCGAGGTGGGGTTCATCAGCAGCAGAACACCGGTAAAGTTCTTGTAGAACTCATCCAGAGAGATCTTTTTCAGCTCACTGCCGGGGTCGCCAATCACGACATAATCCTTGCACTTGTGTTTTTTGCCGTTCTTCTCATCTTCCTTGGCGGCTTCGGCTTCTTTCAGCATGTGCCGACGACGCTCACCGTCATCTTTGATGGTGGTTTTTTTAAAGACGACCACAAAGTGGGCCAGACCCTGATCGGTGATGACCTGCGCAATGCAGGGCAGCGAGAAATCGCTGAGGAAATTTTCACGGTCTACGCGAACCGCTGCAGTGGTGAAACCCAACTCATTAGCGGCTTTCTGCAAACCAACAAGGTTCGTGCCTTTCAGGTCGGTACCCATCATATCGCGCAGGCGGGTGATGGTAACTTCCTTTTTGTAATGGAGGCACACCATTGCGAGGCAGGCAGCCGCACAGTCAGTGGTGTCGTGCTGCCGGACATAGGTATAACGCATAGATGCTTCCTTTGATCATATACAAATTTATTCAAACAGCGGCAGGCGTTTTGAAGAAGCGGCCTGCCGCAAATCTGACAACGTGAAAAGAGCCGGAGCCTGAAACAACAGCACAGAGACCGGTGCTTTGTCCTGTCCTGCGGAGAACCATGACAAAACACCGGTCGGCTGCTATCAAAAGAAGGGAGCACCTACCCTTTGATCTGTGTGCCGGACTTTGGAAAAACAGATACAAATTCCCAAAGCTTATAAGCAGTATACCACAATGTGACATCTTCTTCAAGTAGTCAAATTTTAAGAAATCATTATGCTTGATGCTTTTTTCGCATGGATGCTGTGTTTTTGGGACAGAGAAGCCCAAAAACAGAGGAGAAACACGACTGCATGGCTGTACAGAAAAAGGGTGTAGTATGGGACAAACAAAAAAAGCAATGTTCTGTGGAACATTGCCTTTTCTTCTGGCGCCTCTTGCCTGACTCGAACAGGCGACACCCTGATTAACAGTCAGGTGCTCTAACCGACTGAGCTAAAGAGGCAGATCACATTTGTGACTGCAAGAGATATTATACCGCATAAGAATGCCTTTTGCAAGCCCTTTTTTAAAAAATGGATCATTTTTGGCAAAACAAAACCGTCCTGCGGTGTTTTGAAACGCTGCAGGACGGTAAAGTACATATTATAAAAGAAGGAAAGGCTTATTTCAGCTTGCTCTTGGCCTTCATGCGCTGCTCGTGGTTCAGGATCTGCTTGCGGATGCGCAGATTCTCGGGGGTGACCTCCAGCAGCTCGTCCTGTGCAAGGAATTCCAGGCAGCCTTCCAGACTGAGCTTGCTAATGGGGATCAGGCGCAGAGCATCATCGGAGCCAGATGCACGGGTATTGGTCAGGTGCTTGGTCTTGCAGACGTTGACATCCACGTCCTCGCCGGAAGCGGTGTAGCCAATGACCATGCCCTCGTAGACCTTTTCACCAGCGCCCACCAGAAGGGTGCCGCGCTGCTGAGCATTGAACAGACCGTAGGTGACAGCCTCGCCGGTCTCAAAGCTGACCAGAGAACCGGTGGAGCGGTTGGCAATCATGCCAGCCCAGACATCGTAACCGTCGAAGATCTGGTTGATGATGCCTTCGCCGTGGGTATCGGTCAGGAACTGGTTGCGGTAGCCGAACAGGCCGCGGCTGGGCATACGGAACTCCAGACGCACACGGTCGGTGCCCAGAGATTCCATCTGCTGCAGGATAGCCTTGCGCTGGCCCAGACCGGTCATGACAGCGCCCTGATACTGGGTGGGCACATCGATGACGACATGCTCCATAGGCTCGTAGGTCTTGCCGTCGATGACCTTGGTCAGAACGTGCGGGGGAGAGACCTGCAGCTCATAACCTTCACGGCGCATGGTCTCGATCAGGATGGACAGGTGCATCTCACCACGGCCCATAACGCGGAAGGAATCGGTGGTGGCGGAATCCTCCACCTTCAAAGCGACATCCTTCAGCAGTTCCTTCTGCAAACGGTCACGGATCTGGCGGCTGGTGACGTACTTGCCCTCGCGGCCGGCCAGCGGGCTGTCGTTGACGGAAAAGGTCATTTCAACAGTAGGATCGTTGATTTTCACGAAGGGCAGCGGCTCCACATTGGAGGGGCTGCACAGGGTATTGCCGATGGTCACGTCGGGCAGGCCGGAGAAGGCCACGATATCGCCGGCGGTAATGTTATCGCACGGCTGACGGCCATTGGCCTGAAAGTCGTACAGCTTGGTCAGACGGCCGCGCATCTTCAGATCCTGATTGTGCCAGTCACAGACGACAACTTCCTCGCCCACCTTGGCAACGCCGTTCTGGATGCGGCCAATGCCGATGCGGCCCACGAAGTCGTTGTAGTCCACAGAGGACACCAGCATCTGGAAGGGAGCCTCGGGGTCGCCCTCAGGCGGCTTGATGGTGCTCAGCAGAGTATCGAACAGGGGGATCAGGTCGGTGCCGGGCACATCGGGGTCCAGGCTTGCGGTGCCATCACGGCCACAGCAGAACAGCATGGGGCAGTCCAGCTGCTCATCGGTGGCACCCAGATCCATCAGCAGGTACAGCACCTCATCGATGACTTCCTTGATGCGGGCATCGGGGCGGTCGATCTTGTTGATGGCCACCACCAGACTCAGGTTCTGCTGCAGAGCCTTCTGCAGCACAAAACGGGTCTGGGGCATGCAGCCTTCGGCGGCATCCACCAGCAGCAGAACACCGTTGACCATCTTCAGCACGCGCTCCACCTCGCCGCCAAAGTCGGCATGGCCCGGAGTATCGACAATATTGATCTTGACACCCTTGTAGGTGCAGGAGCAGTTCTTGGCCAGAATGGTAATGCCGCGCTCACGCTCGATATCGCCGCTGTCCATGACGCGCTCAGCCACGACCTGATTATCGCGGAATGCGCCGCTCTGACGCAGCATTGCATCCACCAGGGTGGTCTTGCCGTGGTCAACGTGAGCGATAATGGCAACGTTGCGCAAATCGTTACGAACCATAAAATTCAACCTCTCTATTATTAAAACTCATAAAATACGAACGAACGTCATACAAGTTTAAGTTTATAACAGGAAGGGGTGGTTTGTCAAGATTGTATAAAAAATTTTTCAACCTTTCGGCAAAATGCCTGAGAAAAGCCATGCGATTTGTGCGGCGTGTACCTTTAGAATATGCTATACTAAGGGTACAGAAGAAATAAAGCCGGAGGTGTTTTTATGAAGATCACATTTCTGGGCGCGAACCATGAGGTCACCGGCAGCTGCACTTTGATCGAAGCGGCTGGGCAGCGCTTTTTGATCGACTGCGGCATGGAGCAGGGCAAGGATGTCTATGAGAACCAGCCCATCCCGGTGGCACCCGGCGAGATCGACTGGGTGCTGGCCACCCATGCACACATCGACCATACCGGTATGCTGCCGCTGCTGGTGCGCAACGGCTTCCGCGGCAAGATCTATGCCACGAACCCCACGGTGGAGCTGTGCGGCATCATGCTGCGGGACTCGGCCCATATTCAGGAATTTGAAGCGGAGTGGAAAAACCGCAAGGGCCAGCGCTCCGGCGCAGAACCGGTGGAACCGATGTATACTGTGCAGGATGCTGAAGCAGCCATGAAGCTGTTTGTGGGCAAGGCCTATGAGCAGCGCTTCCAGCTTGCACCGGGCATTGAAGCCCGCTTTGTGGATGTGGGCCATCTGCTTGGCTCGGCCAGCATAGAGCTTTGGATCACCGAGGGTGAGACCACGACCAAGCTGGTATTCTCCGGTGATATCGGCAATCTGGATCAGCCCATCATCAAGGATCCTGCTTACATCAAAGAGGCGGACTACGCCTTTATGGAATCTACCTACGGCGACCGCAGCCACGGCCCGAAGCCGGACTATGTGAGCGAGCTTACGAAGATCCTGCAGCGTACCTTTGACCGGGGCGGCAATGTGGTCATTCCCAGCTTTGCGGTGGGCCGCACGCAGGAGATGCTCTACTTTATCCGTGAGATCAAGGAAAAGGGCCTTGTGAAGGGACACGGCAACTTCCCGGTGTACATTGACAGCCCGCTTGCCATCGAGGCGACCCGCATCTTTAAAGATACCGACCCGGACTGCTTTGATGCGGACACCCGCGCTCTGCTGGAAAACGGCATTGATCCGATCACCTTCCCGGGGCTGTGCGTCACGGTGACCAGCGATGAATCCCGCATGATCAATGCAGACCGCGTGCCAAAGGTCATCCTCTCGGCCAGCGGTATGTGCGAGGCAGGCCGCATCCGCCACCACCTCAAGCACAATCTGTGGCGGCCGGAGTGCACCATTCTGTTCGTGGGCTATCAGGCGGTGGGCACGCTGGGCCGCACCCTGCTGGAAGGTGCCACGACGGTAAAACTGTTCGGTGAACCTATTGAGGTGCAGGCAGAACTGTGCCAGCTCACCGGCATGTCCGGCCATGCGGACAGAGAAGGTCTGCTGCGGTGGGTGAACTCCTTTGAGCAGAAACCAAAGCGTGTGTTCGTGATGCACGGCGAAGATGAGACCGAGGACCACTTTGTGCAGACCTTGACGGAACAGGGCTTCACTGCCTGCGCACCCTACAACGGCGCACAGTGGGCCATCGGAGCCGAGGGAGCCGTATGCCTGCAGGAGGGCATGCGCGTCCGCATTGAGCACAAGGCCAATGAAGGCCAGAGCCGTGCTGCCAGTGTGTTCCAGCGGCTGGTCAGCGCCGGCAAGCGCCTGCTGCGGGTCATCGAGCACAACGAGGGCGGCGCAAACAAAGACCTTGCCAGGTTTGCCGACCAGATCAATGCCCTATGCGATAAGTGGGACCGATAAAGCAAAACAAAAGCACCGTGACCCAAAAGGCCACGGCGCTTTTTTGCATGGAGCGGGCAATGGGAATCGAACCCACCTCCTCAGCTTGGAAGGCTGATATACTAGCCGATGTACGATGCCCGCATTTACGAACGATATTATAGCATGTTCCGGCACAAATGTCCAGCCCAATTTTTGTGTGTTCCTTAAAGCACCGGAAAAGAATGCCGGAACGGCCTTGCTTTTCCATACGGCTCTGCTACAATAGAAAAGAACGGAGGGAGAGAGGATGGAGCCGGAAGCAGAGATCATTCGTGCGCAGCTGTTTGCCTTGCAGGATGAAGCATACCGCACCTTTCACAGTGCGTTGATGCCCACCGTGCCGCCGGAAACGGTGATTGGCGTGCGCGTTCCGGCTCTGCGCAGGCTGGCAAAACAGCTCGCGGGCACAGCGCAGGCAGAGGTGTTTTTACAGGCCCTGCCGCATGGATACTACGAAGAGAACAACCTCCACGCGTTTCTGATCGAGCTTATCCGGGACTACGACAGGGCGCTGGCTGAAACGGAAGCGTTCCTGCCCTACATCAACAACTGGGCCACCTGTGACTGCTTTTGCCCCAAAGTGTTTGCAAAGCACAAGAAGGAACTGCTGGTGCCCATTCGCCGCTGGCTGGATTCGGGCGAGGTGTACACCGTGCGCTATGGCATGGAGATGCTGATGCGCTATTATCTGGATGATGCATTCCGGCCGGAATATCTGGAATGGGTGGCCGATGTGCGCAGCACGGAATACTATATCAATATGATGCGGGCATGGTATTTTGCCACAGCACTGGCAAAGCAGCCGGATGCCGCGCTGCCGTGGCTCACAGAAAAGCGGCTGGATCTGTGGACCCACAACAAAGCCATCCAGAAAGCGGTGGAAAGCCGCCGCATTCCGCCCGGAATGAAGCAGCTGCTGCGCGGTCTGCGCAGCCGTTCATAAAAGCTTCCGGATTTCCGCGCAGATTTCCTGTTTACTTTATGGATGTTTTATTGTAAAATAAGCTATAGTAAAAAATGCCAGGGTATGCCTATGCCCTGACGGAAGATAAAAACAGGTGGTGTTTGGATTATGGCATTGAAATATCAGCGTATCCTTCTGAAGATCAGCGGCGAAGCACTGGGCGGCGAAAAGGGCATGGGTTTTGATGAACCCACCATGGACACGATCTGCGGCGGCGTGAAGAAAGCACACGAGCTGGGTGTGCAGATCGGCATTGTTGTGGGCGGCGGCAACTTCTGGCGCGGCCGTTCCAGCGGCAAGATGGAGCGCACACTGGCCGATAAGATCGGTATGCTGGCAACCGTGATGAACGCACTGGCTGTTTCCGATAAGCTGGAGCAGCTGGGTGTCCCCACCGAGGTGTTCACCTCCATCACCATGCCACAGGTGGCACAGCCCTTTACCCGCAAGGATGCCCTGCGCGCCATGGACGAGGGCAAGATCGCCGTGTTTGGCGGCGGCACCGGCAACCCGTTCTTCTCCACGGATACGGCAACCGCTCTGCGCGCTGTGGAAGTGAGCGCCGATGTGATGTTCAAGGCTACTATGGTGGATGGCGTTTACGATAAGGATCCCCACAAGTACGCCGACGCAAAGAAGTATGATACCCTCACCTTTACCAAGGTGCTGGAAGACCAGCTGGCTGTTATGGATGGCACTGCTGCCACTCTGTGCCGCGACAACAAGCTGCCCATCCTCGTGTTCGATCTGGCCGACCCGGACAACATTGCCCGTGCCGTGCAGGGCGAGAATGTGGGCACACTGGTTTACGAGGGCTGAAACGCCTGCAGCCGACATACATTATAGGGCAGACGCATTGCAGCGCAGCCCCAAGATAAAAAGGAACAGGAGACTACCGCAATGAGCAGCAACACCAAGGTTTACGAAGACAAGATGAAGAGCTCGGTCGAACATCTGGGCCGCGAACTGGGCGCTGTGCGCGCAGGCCGCGCAAATCCCGCTGTGCTGGATAAGGTCAGCGTGGATTATTATGGTGCCCCCACTCCCATCCAGCAGGTGGCATCCGTGGCTGTGGCCGAAGCACGCACCCTGACCATTACCCCGTGGGACCGCACCCTGCTGCGCCCCATCAGCAAGGCCATCATGGCCAGCGATGTGGGCATCACTCCCATTGATGACGGCTCTACCATCCGCCTGAACTTCCCGGCTCCCACCGAGGAGCGCCGCAAGCAGCTGGCAAAGGAAGTTTCCAAGCTGGGCGAGGAGGCTAAGGTGGCAGTGCGCAACATCCGCCGCGAGGCTATGGATAAGGCCAAGGCCATGAAGAAGGCCGGCGAGCTGACCGAGGACAGCCAGAAGACCATGGAAGAGGATGTCCAGAAGCTGACCGACAAGTATATCAAGAACATCGATGCTGCGGTGGAAGAAAAGCAGAAGGAGATCATGTCTGTCTGATCTGCGCAGATGCAATAGACTGGAGGTGCCGTGCGCTGAAGAAGAGTGCGCGGCACTTTTGTTGAAGGTGGCATTGCTGCCGGGAGGAAATAATGGCGCATCCTAAAGAATTTGCCGAGGGCCTTTCCATCGGCATCATCATGGACGGCAACGGCCGTTGGGCAAAGAACCGCGGCCTGCCCCGCACTGCTGGGCACAAAAAAGGCGCAGAGGTGTTCAGCGATATTGCAGATTACTGCGATGAGCTGGGCGTTTCGTCGGTGTACTTCTATGCGTTTTCCACCGAGAACTGGAAGCGTCCGCTGGAAGAGGTCAACGCCATCATGCGGCTGTTCGGCGAATATCTGCTGAAGGGCTTTGACTACAAGAACCGCAATATCCGCATCAAGTTCATGGGTGACCGCACGGTGCTGGATAAAAAGCTGCAGCAGCTGATGAACAAGCTGGAAGCAGATTCTTCGGTCAAGACCGGCATGACCCTGAACATTGCCATCAACTACGGCGGCCGCCCGGAGATCGTGCGGGCGGCGCAGCAGCTGGCGGCAAAGGCGGCGGCAGGGGAGATAAAGCCCGAAGAGATCACGGAACAGCTGCTCAGCGATGCCATGTATACCGCTGGCCAGAAGGACCCGGATTTTATCCTGCGTCCCAGCGGAGAAAAGCGGCTGTCCAACTTCATGCTCTGGCAGGCCGCCTATTCGGAGCTGGTGGAGATGGATGTGCTCTGGCCGGACTTTACCCGTGCCGATCTGGATACCGCCATTGAAGAGTTCAACCACCGCAGCCGCCGGTTCGGCGGCATCTGAGCGGCGCAGTATCCGTATTGCAAACCCTGCGCCCATGGTGCAGACCCGGCAGACCCGGTACTTCCTCGGGTCGGAGCGCGCTGCCCCGCAAGGGGCTGCTGCCGGAGGAACAAAGGAGATCGAAACCTATGAAAACACGCATTATTACTGCGATCGTGGGCATTCTGGTGCTCATTGGCGTGATGTTTACCTTTAACACCATGGTGTTCAATCTGGTGATCGCAGCCATCACCCTGATCGCTGTCCATGAAATTTACAACGCCCTCGGCTTTGAAAAAAAGGACTGGCTCATGTACGCAGTGCTGGTACCCTACACATTGCTGGTCATGCTTTCCAGTTACAGTGCCATGCGCAAGCTGGTCATGCCCATGTCCTTTGTGCTGGTCACCTTTTTTGCCATCTATCTGGTGGTGCGCAACGGCACGATCAGCTACCAGAAGGCCAGCGGTCTTTTGGTGTTTTCGGGCATCGTGATCTTCTGCTTCTACTCCTTCATCCTGCTCAAGGAGCGTCTGCCGGTGGAAAAATTCGGCTATGACGCGGTTTTCTTTATTCTGCTCATCCTCTGCTTTGCATGGGGCGGCGACACCTGCGCCTACTTTGCAGGCCGCGCCTTTGGCAAGCACAAGCTGTGCCCGGTGGTCAGCCCCAAAAAGACGGTGGAGGGTGCCATCGGCGGCGTGCTGGGCACCATGGTGTTCGGCGTGGTCGCTACCATCATCTACTCCATGGCGGCTAACCGCATGGAAGCCTTTACCCGCTCTAATATCGGGGTCTCCATGTATGTCATCATCGCGCTGCTGGGCTGCATCGCTGCAGTGCTGGGCATCTACGGCGACCTGTTTGCCAGTGTGGTCAAGCGTCAGTGCGGCATCAAGGACTACGGCACCATCTTCCCGGGTCACGGCGGTATTCTGGACCGCTTCGATAGTGTGATGTTCATTGCGCCCTTCGTGACTATGGTCATCACCGCCGTGTTCTACGTCTGATACAAAGGAGGAAACTATCATGTCTAAAAAAATAACGCTGTTGGGTTCTACCGGCTCCATCGGTACCCAGAGTCTGGATGTCATCCGCGCCCAAGGGTACGAGGTCTACGGCCTTTCTGCCCACAGCCATGTGGAAAAGATCTTGCAGCAGATCGAGGAGTTCCACCCGAAATATGTCTGCATGACCGACCCGGATGCCGCCGCAAAGCTGGACGCCGCGCTGGCCGGCCGGGCAAATGCACCCAAGCTGCTCACCGGCCCGGAGGGGCTGAAGGAACTGGCTGCGCTGGACGGCCCGGATGTGGTGCTGAACAGCGTGGTGGGCATTGCCGGTCTTGGTGCCAGCCTGTGCGCCATCGAGAGCGGCCATGATTTGGCGCTGGCCAACAAGGAAAGCCTTGTCACCGGCGGTCATCTGGTCACGCAGGCTGTGGAAAAGCACGGGGTGCAGCTGCTGCCTGTGGACAGCGAGCACTCCGCCATCTTCCAGTGCCTGCAGGATAAGGAGAGCGCTCCCAGCCTGACCAAAATTCTGCTCACGGCCTCCGGCGGCCCCTTCTTCGGCATGACCACCGAGCAGCTGCGCGGCAAGACCCGTGCAGACGCCCTCAAGCACCCCAACTGGAACATGGGCGCAAAGATCACCATCGACTCTGCCACCCTGATGAACAAGGGTCTGGAGCTCATCGAGGCCGTATGGCTCTTTGGTCTGCCGCCGGAAAAGATCCAGATCGTGGTGCAGCGCCAGAGCATCGTCCACTCTGCGGTGCAGTTCAGCGATAATTCGATCATTGCCCAGCTGGGTGTGCCGGATATGCGCATCCCCATCCAGTACGCCCTGACCTACCCCAAGCGTGTGCCGGGCGTAGTGCCGGAGCTGGACTTTACCACCCTGAAGCTGCTCACCTTCGATGTGGCTGACGAAGAGACCTTCCGCTGCCTTGCCGCCTGCAAAAAGGCCATCCGCAAGGGCGGTCTTGGCCCCTGCGCCGCCAACGGTGCCAACGAGGAAGCCGTTAAGCTGTTCCTTGAGGATAAGATCGGCTTTTTGGATATCGGTCGTCTGGTGGAAGCTGTTGTGGACAGCGACAGCTTTGGCGGCGACTATACGCTGGCAGATGTGTACGAGTGCGACCGCATGGCGCGCGCATTCGTGCGGGCACATCTGTAACGCTTTATCAGAATATACGCTCCGGCGCTGCTTTTACAATAGCGCCGGGGCGCTATAGGAGAACGAATGTCTTTTATTATCACCATCCTTGCCGCGCTGCTCGTGTTCAGTGCGGTGATCGCCATCCACGAGTTCGGGCATTTTGCGGTGGCAAAGCTCTGCGGCATTCAGGTCAACGAGTTTTCCATCGGCATGGGGCCGGTGCTCTGGAAAAAGAACCGCAAGGGTACCCAGTACAGCCTGCGCGCCCTGCCTGTGGGCGGCTTTGTAGCGCTGGAAGGGGAGGAAAGCCCCGAAAGCCAGCAGGCAGAAGCCAACCACGCTGTGCAGGGGCAGCCCGCCCCGGAGACCGAAGCACCCGTGCAGCCCACTGGCATTCCTTTGAACGAAGCGCCGGTATGGCAGCGGGTACTGGTCATGGTAGCCGGTGCAGTCATGAACTTTGTGCTGGGCTTTGTGGTGCTGGTGATCCTCATCGCCGCCCAGAACGAGCCCATCACCAGCAAGACCATCTACGCCATTCAGGACGGCGCGCTCTGCGGGCAGACCGGCCTGCAGGCAGGGGACAAGGTTCTGGCGGTGAACGGCCGCCGCTGCTTTGTGGCAAACGACATCTTGTACGAGCTGGTGCGCACCCAGTCCTACAGTGCGGATTTCACCGTGCTGCGGAACGGCCAAAAGGTGCAGCTGCCGGGGGTACAGTTTGACACATGGCAGGACGAAAAGGGCGAGACCCACATGAGCATCGGCTTTTCCGTCTATGGGTTGGAAAAGACCCCCGGCAATGTGCTGCGGGAGGCAGGCAACAGCGTGCTGTACTATGGGCGCATCGTGTTCACCTCTCTTGTGGACTTAGTGCGCGGGCGGGAGAGCATCAACAACCTCTCCGGCCCGGTGGGCATCGTATCGGCCATCGGGCAGGCCGCCAGCTACGGCTGGCAGGATCTGCTGGAGCTGCTGGCGCTCATCACCGTCAACCTTGGCATCCTCAACCTGCTGCCATTCCCGGCGCTGGACGGCGGTAAGGTAGTATTTTTGGTCATTGAAGGCGTCACCGGCCATGCAGTGCCGGAAAAGCTGCAAAGCGTGCTCACCCTTGCAACTTTCGGGCTGCTGTTCGGGCTGATGCTCTTTGCAACCTACAACGATATTCTCCGGCTCATCACCGGGACAGTATAAGAAAGGGGAACCCTTATGCGGCAGAAAAAACGTGAAGTGAAGATCGGCAATGTGACCATCGGCGGCAGCAACCCTATTGCGGTGCAGACCATGCTCAATGTGCCGGTGGAGGACATCGAAGGCAATGTGGCACAGGCTAAGCGGTGCGAAGCTGCAGGCTGCCAGATCCTGCGGGTGACCTGCCCCAGCGCAGCCGACGCCAAGTGCACTGCCGCTTTTTCTTGCCATGCAGTCCGATCTGCCAAAAGCAGATTTATACCACTGTGTCGCAACCGGCTATTCCGGTGTGCTTGGCAGTATGGCAAAACTGCTGCACCCGGAAAGTGCCTTGTTAATCTCGGAACACGGCATTTATACCAGAGAACGTGAAGAAGAAATCATCAAAGCTTCGTGGATACGGGGACTGTATAAAAATCTGTGGATTGAACAGTTTGCCAAAATGTCGCTGTTTGCTTACCAGACTGCGGATAAAGTCACATCACTTTTTGAACATGCCCGCACCTTACAGATTGAACTGGGCTGTCCCGAAGAAAAAACGATTGTGACACCCAACGGCATACGTCCCGCACTTTACCGGAATATTCCACAAAAAGACCCGGCAGACCCAATGATTCATATTGGAGCAATTTTACGAGTCACACCGATTAAAGATGTC
>OGWY01001121.1_pt1 | contig 21802 bp, 19 predicted proteins | sample 1576121 | NCBI WGS metagenome assembly OGWY01 (sample SAMEA3541543, study PRJEB24748) | human gut metagenome | biome: human gut; feature: human-associated habitat; material: faeces | place: China | collected 2012 | reverse complement strand
CCCCATTTTTTAAATCGCTTCGAACCCTTAACGGTACTTTCCGCGCTGGCCGCGATCACCCGGCGACTAGGGCTGGTGGGGACGTTATCGACTTCTTACAGCGAGCCGTTTACCACCGCCCGCCAGTTCGCCAGCCTTGACCATTTAAGCCAGGGACGGGCGGGGTGGAACGTGGTCACTTCCCCGCTGGAGGGGTCGGCGAAAAACTTCTCCCGGGCCCAACATCCGGATCATGCGCTGCGCTATCGCATTGCCGATGAATATCTGCAGGTGGTGAAAGGCTTATGGGATTCATGGGAAGAAGACGCCTTTGTGCGCAATAAGGAGACTGGTCAGTTCTTTGATAAAAATAAACTGCATACGCTCGATCACCACGGCGATTTCTTTAAAGTCGCCGGGCCGCTGAATATTGCCCGCACGCCGCAGGGCCGACCGATTATTTTCCAGGCCGGCGCATCGGACGACGGCAAAAAATTAGCCGCAAGCCACGCCGATGCCATTTTTACCCATCAGGACTCGCTGGCCGAGGCGCAGGCATTTTATCGGGATGTCAAAAGCCAACTCGCCGCATATCAGCGCAGTCCGGACCAACTGCATATTTTCCAGGGCGTCAGCGTCATCGTCGGGGATGACGCCGAGGACGCGGAGCGGCAGTACCAGACCACCGCGGCGTTGGTCTCCATCGAAGATGCGCTGAATTATCTCGGGCGCTATTTCGAACACCATGACTTTTCGCAGTACCCGCTCGACGAACCTTTCCCGGATATTGGCGACCTCGGACAAAACAGCTTCCGCAGTACCACCGACGAGATTAAACGTCACGCCCGCGAGCGGGGCTTAACCCTGCGCCAGGTGGCCCTGGAGGCAGCCAGCCCGCGTCCGCGCTTTACCGGCACCGCCAGCGATGTCGCTGATGGCCTGCAACTGTGGTTCGAGCAGCACGCGGCGGACGGCTTCATTATTCAGGGCGGCACGCCGGAAACCTTCCCGCGCTTTGTGGATGAGGTGGTTCCGCTGTTACAGGCGCGCGGACTGTTCCGTCGCGACTATCCGGGCACCACCCTGCGGGAAAGTCTGGGTCTGGCGCTACCCGCTAATCAATTCCAAAAATAATAAAAGAGAATCACGCTATGCAGAAAACAACACTCTTGCTGGCCGTCGCGTTGGCATTTAGCGCCTCATCGTGGGGTTAGGACGTCAAGATCAATGGCACCGGAGTGAGCCTGGAGGCCAACAAAACGCCGATTCACACAGCGAAAAATCCGCAGGCCATTGCCCTGTTGCCGCAAGATCTGCATCTGGCGGTGCCGGGGAAATTCACCGTCGCGGTGGCGGCCCTGAACTCTCCGCCGCTGACGGTCTTTGCCGATGACAACAAAACCCTGCTCGGCAGCGAGGCGGATATCGCCCGGCTGGTGGCGGAGAGCCTCGGGCTGGAAGTAAACGTGGTTCCCACTTCATGGGAAGACTGGCCGCTGGGGGTCACCTCCGGCAAATATGATGCCGCGATCAGCAATATTACCGTCACCAAAGAGCGGAAAGAGAAGTTCGATTTCGCCACCTACCGCAAAGACTCGCTGGGCTTCTACGTCAAAAGCACCAGCCCGCTGAGCAAGATTGACAAAGCGGAAGATATCGCCGGGCTAAAGATTATTGTCGGCTCCGGCACCAACCAGGAGGCGATCCTGCTGGCGTGGAACGCGGAGAACGTCAAGAAGGGGCTGAAGCCGTTTATCCCGGTCTACACCAAGGATGATGCCGCCCAGACGCTGGCCCTGCAGACCGGACGAGCCGACGCCTTCTTCGGCCCCAACGTGATTGGCGCGTGGAAGGCGGCGCTGACCGGCAAAACCAAACTGGTGGGCAGCGTCGATGGCGGCTGGCCAAAAGCGGCGCACATCGCGGTAACGCTGAAAAAAGACAGCGGGCTGGTGAATGCCGTCCAGGCGGCGCTGAACGGGGCTATCGCCAGCGGGGACTACGCCAAAGTGCTTAACCGCTGGGGCGAAGGGGTGGAAAGCATTCCGCAATCGGAAATCAATCCGCCCGGACTGGGCGACTGACAGGAGGCGCGATGAGCGAAGCATTCCGCGATATTTCTCCGGAGGCTCCGGAGCTGCTGCCGATTATTAGCGGGCTGTTTGCCGAATATGCCGCCCGCTACGGCGACTATTTTTCCCGCGATGCGGAAGTGGAGTTAAGTGAGTGGTATGTGCCGCCGCAGGGGCTGTTTATTGTCCTTGAGCGTGATGGCGAAATTATCGCCACCGGCGCGTATAAGCCGAAGGATCGCCACACCGCGGAGATCAAACGTATCTGGACGCACCGCCGTCTGCGCCAGCAGGGGCTGGCGGCGAAGGTGGTCCAGGAGCTGGAGCGACGGGCGGTGCTGGCCGGGTACAGCCATATCTACCTGACCACTGGTTTCCGTCAGCCGGAGGCGGTAAAGCTCTATCTCAGCCAGGGGTATGAGGCGCAGTTTGACCTCACGAGAGACCCGGAAGAGTACAGTCAGCCGCCGTACGATGGCCGGCTGCGGTTCACTAAAGCGCTGGCGGTGAGCGCCTACAGCCACAGCGCCTGAGGAGGCATTATGCATTCATCTGAAACGATCAAAGTGGTGCCGGCGCGCTATCCGCTGCGGGTGGTCGGGGCTCTGGTCGCCCTGCTGGTGCTGGCGGTGGTGATCCAGTCGGTGGCCTTTAACCCGCGCTGGGAGTGGGGCGTCTTCGCCCGCTGGTTCTTCGACCCGGTGATCCTCGAGGGGCTGGGGCAAACCCTGCTCCTGACCCTGCTCGGCACGGTGTTAAGCGTGATCTTCGGCGGCCTGCTGGCGCTGGCCCGTTTGTCCTCATCGTGGCTGCTCAGCAGTCTCGCCTGGGGCTATATCTGGCTGTTTCGCTCACTGCCGCTGATTGTGGTGCTGATCATTCTCTATAACTTTTCCTATCTCTACGACACCCTGTCGCTGGGGATCCCGTTTACCGGCGTGACCTGGGCCAGCTATCAGACCATTAACGTGCTGGGGCAATTCTCCACGGCGGTGGTGGGCCTGACCCTGGTGCAGAGCGCCTATACCGCGGAGATTATTCGCGGCGGCTTTCTCGGCGTCGACCACGGGCAGTATGAAGCCGCCGCCGCGCTGGGGCTACCCGCCTGGCGGCGCACGCTGCGCATTATTCTGCCGCAGGCGCTGCGCACCATCCTGCCATCCGGCTTCAACGAGATCATCAGTCTGGCCAAGGGAACGGCGATGGTGTACGTCCTGGCGATGCCGGAACTGTTCTACACCATCCAGATGATCTACAACCGTACCCAGGAGGTGATCCCGCTGTTGATGGTCGGCGCCGCCTGGTATCTGGCGATCACCAGCGTCCTCTCCGCCATTCAGTATCTGGTGGAACGGGGCCTGGCGCGCAGCGAGCGCCGCTCGGCGGTAAACAGCGCCCGCAGCAGCCGTCTGAATCAACCCGCACGTCAAGCGCAGCCGCAGGAGGCCGTTCATGCCCAGCTCTCATAATGGCCATATCTCTATCACCGGGGTCAGCAAATACTATGGCCGCCACAAGGCGCTGGACGATGTGTCGCTGGAGATCCCCCCGGGCACGGTGACGGTGATCCTCGGCCCTTCCGGCTCGGGCAAGTCCACGCTGCTGCGCACCATCAATCACCTCGAACGGGTCGATGAGGGATTTATTCAGATTGATGGCGACTATATCGGTTATCGCCGCAAAGGCGACAAGCTGTATGAGATGAAAGAAAAGGAGATCCTCCGCCAGCGGATCAACGTCGGCTACGTTTTCCAGAACTTTAATCTGTTTCCGCACCTGACGGTGCTGGAGAACCTGATAGAGGCACCGATCTCCCACCAGCAGGTCACGCGCAAAGAGGCCATTGCCCGTGCCTATGAACTGCTGGACGTCGTCGGACTGCGCAATAAAGCCGACGCCTGGTCGCGGCATCTCTCCGGCGGCCAGCAGCAGCGTATCGCCATTGCCCGGGCGCTGGCGCTGAACCCGCGGGTGATCCTGTTTGATGAGCCCACCTCGGCGCTGGATCCGGAGCTGGTGGGCGAGGTGCTGGATGTGATCAAAAAGCTGGCGCGATCGGGCACCACCCTGGTGGTGGTCACCCATGAGATTGGCTTTGCCCGCGAGGTGGCCGACCAGGTGGTGTTTATGGTCGACGGCAGGATCGTCGAGCAGGGCAGCAGCGACGAGGTGCTCAACCATCCGCAGCATCCGCGTACCCGGCAGTTTTTATCCAGGGTGCTGCCGTCATGAACAGAGCGCTAATGACCCTTGTTCTCAGCGCTTTTGCCATGAGCGCTCACGCGGCGCTGGATCTGCGCGCCAATGAGCAGCCATTGCCGGTCACCCGCGACCCGCAGGCGATAGCGAAAATTCCGCCGGGCTATCGCTTCGTCGAGCCGGGGACGCTAACGGTGGCGATCTCGGCGCTCAATTCGCCGCCGCTGGCCCTGCTGGCCAGCGACAACCGCACGCGGATCGGTAGCGACCCGGATATAGCCCGCCTGCTGGCCGGAAGCCTTGGCCTGAAGCTCAGGCTGGTGCCCACCGCGTGGGAGGACTGGCCGCTGGGCATCGCCTCCGGCCGCTACGATGTGGCGCTGATCAACATCGCGGTGACCGAGAAGCGCAAAGAGAAGTTCGATTTTGCGACTTACCGGGTGGACTCCCTGGCCTTCTCGGTGAAATCCACCAGCGATATCGTCGCGGTAAACGGACCCGCCGACCTTGCCGGGCGCAAAGTGATCGTCGGGTCCGGCACCAATCAGGAGCGGATCCTGCTGGGCTGGAACGAGGACAACCGCGCCGCCGGACGGCCGCAGGCCCAGCCGGTCTACCTGACCGATGATGCCTCCGGCAATCTCTATATCCAGTCCGGGCGGGCGGATATCTTTTTCGGCCCGCAGTCGGTGGCAGCCTATAAAGCGGCGCTTAACGGCCAGACCCGGGTGGTGGGCCTGGGGCCGAAAAAAGCGTGGGTGGCGACAACCACCAAAAAAGGCAACGGTCTGGTCTATGCCCTGCAGGCGGCTCTCGACGGGGCGATTGCCCGCGGTGAATATCAGCAGGTGCTGGCGCGTTGGGGGGAGCAGGGCGAAGCGGTGGCGCAGTCGGTGGTCAACCCGCCGGGGATAACCTACTAACCCCCAGTGGCATGGTGTGCCGGGTGGGTGAGCGGCAAATTTCTGCCTACACTTAGGCTTTACCCTGGAGGCAGACCATGATAACCGTTTATGGCGTGCCGGGATGGGGCTCGACGATTAGCGAGCTGATGCTCTCCCTGGCCGATATTCCCTACGAGGTGGTTGACGTGGAGGGCTTTGACCAGCCCGGTCCGGCGCGCGAGCGTCTGCGGCAGATTAATCCGCTGTGCCAGGTGCCCACCCTGAGGCTGGCCGACGGGAGCATCATGACCGAAACCGCCGCCATCGCGCTGATGATCCTCGACCAGCGTCCCGATCTGGCCCCCGCGCCGGGGACGCCACAGCGTCCGCAGTTTCAGCGCCTGCTGGTCTGGCTGGTGGCCAATGTCTATCCTACCTTTACCTATGCCGATTACCCGGAACGCTGGGCGCCCGCCGCCGCGGAGCAGCTGGTGGAGAATTGTCGCCAGCACCGGAAAAATCTCTATCTCTGGTTCGAACAGCAACTGGCCGCCGGGCCGTGGGCGCTGGGCGCGTCGGTAACGTTGCTGGATTGCTATATCGCGGCGATGTACCGCTGGGGACCCCGCCAGGCGTGGTTTGACGACCACGCGCCAAAATTCGCCGCCATCGCCCGGGCGGTCTGTCAGCGACCGGAGCTGGCCGCGGCGCTACGCCGTAACAAGCTGATTTAACGCACGCGATGCCAACCAGAACGGCCATTCTGTGGTAGCGTTATGGCTCTGATCACAAGGAGTCTTTGCTATGCCGCATGTTGATATTAAATGTTTTCCCCGTGAACTGACTGATGAACAAAAAACCGCGCTGGCCGCCGACATCACTGAGGTGCTGATCCGCCATCTGAACAGCAAAGAGAGCGCCGTCAGCGTCGCACTCACTCAGGTTGAGCCGGACGCGTGGCAGGCGGTGTGGGACAGTGAGATCGCCCCGCAGATGGCGCAGTTGATTAAGCAGCCGGGTTATAGCATGTAACCCGACACCCGGAGGCGATGCTGCGCATTTGTCCGGGCTACGCGCTCTCAGCGGTCTGCAGTTCCGTAGCCCGGGCAAGGCGCTTTGCGCCGCCCCCGGGGAGGGGCTTCTCCGGCGACGCACTGAGAGAAACAGCATGTTCATCTATCCTAAGCGCCAGAGAGCCAACCGAGGTGGGTATGAAAGACGAATTGTTTGCCGATCTGCTGGCGAGTGCAGAAGAAATGGTCAGGATCGAGAAAGGTGAACAAATGCCGATGGAGCAGCACGTTCATACCTTCAGCGAAATTGACGTGAAAGCGATACGTGAAGCCACAGGTTTAAAACAGCAGGACTTTGCAGCGGCCGTTGGCGTTAGCTACGAGTTGGTTAAAAGCTGGGAAACGAAACGACGTCACCCAACCGGTGCAGCCAGAAAACTGCTTTTATTGCTTCAGGGTAATCCATTGATTATCAACTTGTTGAAGGTTGTTTGAAAGGTTATTCTTCGCAAGGAAAATGGCAGAGTTTGCCCTCTTTCGTAACCGGGGCCTTTAAAAAGGAGTGCATTACGTATGGAAACCAACGATTCTATTTTGAAAGAAATCAAGAAATACAGCGCTCATATTGATAGGTTTAGAGCGCGAGCAAACACTCATGGTATCTGGTTGTTTATTGCTACCCTTGGATGCTGGGGAGTAACTGAGCCCAGTATTCGGATATTAGCGTTCGTTATGCTTTTCTTTATTTTTTTGTTTCTTCTACACGGTAGCTTTCCAGGTGAAAAGCGAACGTTTAAAAAGATTCACGATGATATAAAAAATAAAATAGTTGATAATTTAACACCAGAACAACAGCAAGAAAGGTTTCACGATCTTCTCATCGTTGAGAAAAAACGAAAGTCACTTGTTGGAATTATAAAAACAACCTTTATCTTTTTAGCCTGTTATGGTTTTTATTATATGAGTTTATATTACTTCATACAGCACTGGCATAGTGACAAAGTAACAGCATGTATTTAAATTAACCCGTCCTGGCATTTGAGCCGGACGGGCCGTTTGATTAAAACCAAATCTCCGTCTGCACGCCGAAGTTCCATGTCCCACCGGCGGTAAAGCCTTTGCTGCCGAAATCGTCATTTATCGCGTAGCGATCCAGCGCTTTATCCCAGTTCATCCAGGTGGCAAAGAAACGGATTTCCGGCCGCGCCTTGATATCCAGCACATCGCCCACTTTAAAGGTGGGGGCGAAGGTCAGCTTGTAGAAATCACCGCGCACCGCCTGATACTGATAAACGTTGTCATTATAGCGATAGCTGCGCCCGTTCGGATTGAGATCCATATACTGCCACGAGGCCTCATACAGCAGGGCGAAGTGAGCGGAGATCCCCTGTGATACCCGCAGGTTAAACGTCGCCCAGTCGTAGCGGTCGCCGTCGCGATAGCGGTCTTCGCTATGCTGGGCTATCACCGACGGCGCCAGCTGCCAGTTTTTCCCCAACGGCAGGATGCCATACGACGCAAAGCGCAGGGAGGCCGCGTTCTCGGTCAGATCGCCATCGCTCCCCGGCTGACGCGCTTCGGCGCCCAGCCCGACGCCGTATTGCAGGGCGCTTTCCGACACCCCTGGAGCCAGGCCGTAGAACTGTTGTTTGTCGTGCAGGGCCAGCATCGCGTAGTAGCCGTTTTTGGCGGTGTTATCGCTGCGCAGGGCATAGCTCCCGGTGGTCGAGGTATTATCTTTCAGGTCATCGTTGCCCTGGGCGGTCATCACCGTGGTCATCAGTTGCCAGTTGCCGTAAAAATGGTTGGCGGTGAACAGCAGATTCTGAATGTCATTATCCGCGTAATTATCGCTGCCAAGGTCGCCGAAGTTACGTGCATACACCGAATAGTCGCCGCGCAGGCCGCTTCCCCAGTCGACATCATTGATCCCGCCGCCGGTACCGCCGAGGAACATGATGTCGCTATCGGTAAAGTGGATATCGAAGTTATCCCGATCGAAGCGCTTGCCGGCCCAAATTGAGGCGCGTTTTAACGGACCGGTGAATTCGGCAAAGTTACCCATCTCGACGTACAGCTGACGAATGTTTAGATGGTGGCTGTCGTTATCCTGAACCCACGGATCCGGGTTGGTGGCCCCGTCGGCGAGCATGGTCTTGAAGCGCGCCCATGAGCCATCGTTGAAGGTGAGCTTTTTGCCAAAGCTCAGCTCAGCGTAATTATCTTTTTCGTTACCGAGACGACCGACATGGGCATCGCCGTTGAGCGAACTGGCCGGGGAGACGCCCGGCCCGCCGCGGGCGCCTTTACCATGGCTGTTGACTAACATCCCGGAACGGGCGTAGGCGTTAAAGGTAAACCCATCGTCCGGGGCACGCTTCGCCAGCTGCTCGCTCAGTTGCTGATTAGTGGCCTGCTGTTTTTGTTCGCGAGCCGTGGTCTGCTGGCTGAGCGCCTGCACCTGCTGCTCCGCCGCCGCGGCGCGCTGCTCGGCGGCGGCAGTTTGCTGTTCTGCCCGCTGCGCGCGGCGGCTGGCCTCGCTGGCCTGCTGTTCAGCGAGATTGAGGCGCGCTTCCAGCTGCGCCAGCCGTTGCTCCACGCTCAAGCCGGCGGCGCTGACGCTGATGAGCGGAAAAAGGGCGCAGCAAACCGCTGCGCTAATCACAGAGATACGCATAAAAATCCTTAATTTATCCAGAGGTTAAATCAGCGGGGGCGCCTTACATGGCGGGGGATTCTCCGGCGGTCGGGGCCGGGGCTGGCGAGGCGCCGCGTCCGGCATCAAGGTCGGCACGAATCTGCTCATACTGATCGTCGAGGCGGTAGAAGCGGCCCATCCACAGCATCGAGGCGAGGATCAATAGCGCCGGAATGTATAGATAGCAGGCCTTGATGGCCAACAGGGCGCTGTCGCTCTGCGTGTGGTTGGCGATATAGCCGCTGGAGGAGAGCAGCACGCCGGTGATAGCCCCGGCACCAGCCATTGCCACCTTGCCGAGAAAACCGTTTATCGAGGTCAGGATCCCTGCGGTATTAATCCCGGTTTTCCACACGCCGTAATCCACCGGGTCGGCCTGCATCGAGAAATAGATAGCCGTGCGTTGGCCGGCGCCGAGGGAGAGGATCACGGCCCCGACGATCAGTCCCAGAACGTGGGCGCCAGACACCATCATAATCCCCATCCCGAGCAGATTGACCGCGCTGGCCATCAGATAGACATGACGTTTTTTCATGCGTCGGGCCAGAAGCGGGACGGTGAGGGTGCCGAGCAGGGGAACGAAGGTGGAGATCCCGGCGATAACCGCCGTCAGCTCGGTATTCCCGACGTAATAATGGAAGAAGTACACCAGGGCCCCCGTCTGAAAGAAAAATGCACCCCACATCAGAAAGATATTGCTGGCGAAGACCCACCACGGACGATTGGCGCGCAGACTAATCCAGGCGCGTTTCAGGGTCATGCGCTCCCCGGTAAGGGTGATCTTTTCTTCGACGTTGCGAAAGCTCACAAGCAGGAAAAAGGCCGCCAGTACGCCAAAAATCACCGCGGTATAGAGGAATCCCTGCTGCTGGTTGCCTTTGCCTAGCATGCCGACCAGCGGCAGCGTAGCCACGGCGACGATGGTGGCGCCAAGGGAGCCCAGCAAAATGCGCACCGCCGACAGCGTGGTGCGTTCTGCGGAATCACTGGTTAAAAACGGCAGCATGGCGCAGAACGGAATATTCACCAGGGTGTAGAGGAACGACAGACACAGATAGGTGACAAAGGCGTACAGCAGTTTGCCGGTGGTGCCGAAATCCGGCACATAAAAGGCCAGAATACACAGCAGGCCAAAAGGCAGGGCGCCGATCAGCAGCCAGGGGCGGCAGCGCCCCCAGCGGGTGGTGGTATTGTCGATCACCAGCCCCATCAGCACGTCGGCCACGCCGTCTACCAGCCGGGTGACCAGGAACATCAGGCCGACATAATAGGCCGGGAGACCCATGACGTCGGTGTAAAAGAACATCAGATACAGAGAGATCATCTGCCACACAAGGTTGCAGGAGAGATCGGCAATGCCATAGCCAAGGCGCTGCCGCCACAGGGTAAACGTTGTTTCTGCCATAAATCACTCGCTTATCGTTGTTATTAAAGTCCGTACTGGCGAATAAACCAGGCCGGGGTACAGCTCCACGCATGGCAGTAACTGTTGATAAGCTTACTGCCATACGGGGAAAAGTCAGGATGTTGGGGGTCGAAAATTTCCCAGAAGGTGTCGGCGCCATAGGCGACCATCGCCCCCCAGTAGGCTTTGATCTCCGCCACCGCCTCCTCGCGCAGGCCGGACTGTAGCAGGGCAACAATGTGATGATGACGCAGGTACGGGGTGTTCATGGCAATGGCGGGCGGCTGCTGCTGCAGGCGGCGCATCAGCGCCTGACGCTGCCCGGCGGTGCCAACTTCCGCCAGCACCAGCCAGATCTGCGACGCCCATGAGACCTGACGCACGGCGCCGCTGATAAACACCTGCCGCTCGTTGTCCCACAGGTGGTGGAGGGCGGCCTCCTTCAGCTGCCAGAGCGTGGCAGTGTAGGCGGGTACCCGCTGCGGTTCAAAACGCTGCGCCAGCCAGAGGGCGCGCTGCAGACAGTAGATGAGCACCCCCTGCGCCGACGCCTGTTTATTCAGCTCCGCCTGCCAGTCGATAAATACCCACCAGTCATCGCTGTCGCGCACCAGCCCCTGCGAATCGCAGCGGGTTAGCGCCAGCTCGATTTGCCGCCGCGCCGTGGGCCACAGCTCACCGACGGTTTCCGTGTCGCCGGTGATTTGCAGGTAGTTATAAAGCACGTCGACAAAAAACAATGAGTAATCAAACAGAAAGGTGTCATCGGCGCGTACTTCTGGCTGAACAAAGACATTGGCGGAAACCATGCCATCTTCCCGGGTATGGCCGGCAAAGAGATACAGGCAGCGGCGGACCAGATCGTGGTGGCCGAAGGTCACGTCATTCACCTGCGCCTGCAGGCGCAGGTCGCCCAGCCACAGCCGACGGTCGCGTTTCGGCCCATCTTCAAACACCTCCTGCATGCAGTTTTTCAGGGTACGAACGGCAACGTCATCAATGGCTTTCAACTGCGGATCGGCGATGACCGCCGGGTGCGGGCTGCCGGCAGAGGTGACGGTTTCCAGAGCGATCTCATCGAACTGCAGACGAAACTTGCGCGACAGCGCTTTGACCTCCACCTTCAGGTAGCGCAGGCAATAGCGACGTGGCAGAGCGACCCGGGCGGGCAGGACGTCAAGCCACAGATCCTGCTGCTGCAACCAGCTGCTGCTCAGCCATCCCTGGTATTCGCTGAACGGCTCACAGACTTCGCTCAGCGTCTCGCCGAAGGTGAAGTGCAGATGGGCCGGGGCATCGGGCGGGCTGCCGACGCTGCGGCAGCTGAACTGCAGGTAGCCAACAAAATGGCTGCCAAAATCAATAATGATGCTGTCGCCGACGTTGAGCGGTTGCTGATAAAACTGTTCCGGCGTGCAGACGGTATTCCCCCGCCAGCCGTTCAGCGCTCCTGGTTCAGCGACGGCCTCGACGATGGCCTGCGGCGTCTGGCGCAGGCGTTGCAGCGCGGGCGTCAGGTCGGCCGCACGCTGTAAAAAGCGCGGATGACGGATCATCGCCACGCTGGAATTGTATTGAATTGCTTGTGACATACTGCGTCCTCTCCGTTAGGTTAGGCGCAGCATAGGCCGTCGTCCGGCGCGGCTACCACTCTGGCAATGCCAAACCGTCAGTGAAAATGGCAGGAATAATGAGGTGGGGGCGCTGGCGATCACAAATCCGCACATCGGGCGCGTGCCGAGGGCCGGAATAGATTATCGTGCCCCTGCGCCATAGGTTGTTCAGGATTTGCTGTAATGATGACACTGACCGTTGAGTATTATTTCACCCATCCCCAGGATAAGCTCGGCATGTACGCCAGTGACCCGGAGGATAATAGCCAGGAGCATGGCCATGAATTTGCCGAACTGGTGATCGTCGAGGAGGGGCATGGGTTACACGTTATTAATGGTCGCCCGCTGTATATCCAACAGGGAGACGTATTTTACGTCCAGCCTGGCGATGTGCATTATTATGATGAGCTGGGGACGCTGAAGCTGATTAATGTCTTAATTAATCCGGCGGTGGCCTTTGGCTATTTACAGCAGATGGATGGATTGCTGCAGCAATTATCCGCGCAGCGCGCCGCCTGCTATGGCTGGCTGGCGCCGGAGACTCGCAGCTATTGCCGGGAACTGGTGGAAAAGATATTTTCCCCGGCGCTGAGGGCGGCGGATAATACCCCGCTACGGGAGTCTCTCTTTTTCCAGCTGGTGACCACCATTCTCACAGCCGAGTCGGAAGCCGAATATAGCAGCACTCGCTATAAACTGCATAAATTACTCACCTGGCTTCAGGAGCACTGTTTCGAAGAACATAACTGGCAGCAGCTGGCGGAGCAATTTCATCTCACCACCCGCACCGCGTTTCGCCATATTAAAGAGGCCACCGGATTAACCCCGGATAATTATCTGAAACGTCTGCGGCTGGTCTCCGCGCGGGTCAAATTACGCGAAACGGAGATGACCATTACCGAAGTGGCTTATCTGTGCGGCTTCGCCAACAGCAACCACTTTACCACCCTGTATAAAAAAGTGTTTGGCCTGACCCCCAGCGCCGATCGCCGCCGCCCACCGGGTTAAAAGGGGGCCGCAGGCCGGGCAGGGGAAAAACCGGCCGCCCGCGGCAAGTCATGCTTATTCGTCGAGGGAGTTTGCCCGCACATGACGGCCGCTGGCGACAAAATTGCCGGTGCCAAGATGATGCAGAGTATTGAGCTTATCGTCGTCGAATTGCCAGCGTCCGGTGACGAACGCGCGCTCATCGGCGGCGGCAGAGACCACCTCTCCGAACAGGGTGTCGTACTGGGTCTGGGCCGCCGTCGCCGGCAGCAACCGGCACTCCATCCATGCCAGACATTTCTCCTCGATCAGCGGCAGCCCCAGCTCCGGACCGGTTACTACCGGGATCCCCCAGGCATTGAATTTGTCCTCATCGCGGCCGCTGACGCTGCCGACGGCGTAGGTCCAGCTGGCGGCTGCGACGCCGGGAACCACAATGCCGAAGGTGCCATTGCGCTCGATGATCTCCCGCGTCCAGGTGCTTTTATCCACCACGATAGCCACCCGCGGCGGGGCGAATTCCACCGGCATTGACCAGGCGGCGGCCATAACGTTGCGCCGGTCGGATGGGGCATCGTAGCTGGTGATCAAAATGGTTGGGCCGTGGTTGAGCAGGCGGCTGGCGTACTGCAGTTCAACGTGGCGAAAGCGGCTCATAGGCGTTCCTTGAATAATGGGTCGGTTGGCAGGTAACACGTTAAGCCGCAATGAAAATGTAATCAATACGTCATCTCGTCTGACTATAGTCGCCAGCACTAAGTCCCAAAGAGGATCACAATATGTTGGCTCCCCTGATGCTATCCCAGGTGAGCGTGCCCCGTCGGATGTCGACCGCCGGGCTGGTCTCGCTGTCCCGAAAGGGAGGGCGATGATGCGCACGCTGACCCCTATCACCCTGCAGGAGGTCTCTTTCGCCTTCGCAGAGACCCCCATTCTTGACCGCTTCACGTTGCATATCGAACCCGGCCGCATCGTGGCGCTACTGGGCCCTTCCGGCTGCGGCAAAAGCACGCTGCTGCGTCTGCTGGCCGGGCTGAGCGTGCCGGCCAGCGGCGAAATCCGCTTTGGCGACAGGCTGGTCGCCCGCGCAGGATGGGGATTGCCCCCGGAGCAGCGCGATATCGGCATGGTTTTTCAGGATTATGCCCTCTGGCCGCATATGAGCGTGGCGCAGAACGTCGCCTTTCCGCTGCGCATGCGCGGCGTCTCCCGCAGCGTACGCGAGCGCCGGGTCAGCGAGGCGCTGGCGCGGGTAGGCCTCAACGGCTTTGCCGAACGTAAGCCTTCAGGCCTCTCCGGCGGTCAGCAGCAGAGGGTGGCGCTGGCGCGGGCGATCGTCGCCGCGCCGCGGGTGCTGCTGTTTGATGAACCGCTCTCCAACCTGGACAGCGAACTACGCGAATCGCTGTGTGGCGAAATGAGCCGCCTGCTGCGACAGCTCGGCATCACCGCCCTGTATGTCACCCATGACCGACGTGAAGCCGAGCTGTTAGCCGACCAGATTGTCTATTTATCCGCGGGCCGCGTGGCCGCTGTCCGCGCCGTTACGCCAACCTCAGGGGAAGTTGCATGAACACCGTTATGACCGTTAAGAAAGGAGTGGTACTCGCGATGGCTCTCTCCGCCATGATGCTCTCCAGCGCCCATGCGCTGACCGTTTACACCGCCGGACCCGGCTCGCTGGCGAAAAGCCTGGCCAGCGGTTTTGAACAACAGACCGGGGTGAAGGTGACCGTTTTTCAGGCCACCACCGGCAAAGTGATGGCCCGACTGGAGGCCGAGCAGGCCAACCCGCAGGCGGATGTGCTGATCTCCGCCTCATGGGATACCGCCGAAGATCTGCACCAGCGGGGCTGGTTGTTGCCTTTTGCGAGCGCCAACGCCGACCAGGTACCGGCGAACCTGAAATCGGCGGACTATATCGCCCAGGGCGTCTCCGCCCTGGGTATTGTCTGGAACAGTAAAAGCGGCACCCCGGAACCGAAAGAGTGGCGGGATCTCACCCAGCCGGCGTTTAAAGACAAGGTGACAACCCCCGACCCGGCGCTCTCCGGCGCGTCGCTGGATTTGCTGATCGGGCTGCAAAACAGCATGGGCGACCAGGCCTGGCAACTGTTTGACGATCTGAAAAAGAACGGCATGGTAGTCAGCGGACCCAATGCCCAGGCGGTGACGCCCGTGATGCAGGGGGCGAAAGCGGCGGTGTTTGGCGCGGTGGATTATGTCTCCTACGGCAATATTCAGCAGGGCGAGTCGCTGAAGGTGATCTTCCCGGCCAGCGGAACGGTGATTGCCCCGCGCCCGATGATGATCCTCAAAACCAGCCAGCATCCCGGCGAGGCCAAAGCCTTTATCGATTACGTGCTGTCGCCGGAAGGTCAGGCGAAGGTCGCCGACGCCTGGCTGATGCCCGCCCGTCGCGACGTGGCGGCCAAACGTCCGCTACTGGACGCGCTGAAGGTGCTGCCCACCACCAGCGAGGGCAGCAGCGAGCGGGGCGCCGTGCTCGCCCGCTTCAGTCAGCTGTACGCGCAGTAATTGATCCCGTTTCTCCGGCGCTGGCCGCCGGAGGACCCTCAGCTTCAGGAACCGGTTGTGAAACAAACATTCCTTTCCGGCGCGACCCTTGCCGCCCTTGTGATGCTGGTCGCGTTACCGTTAGTGTTTATTCTGCTGCAGGCGATTTTTCCCCATTTTAGCGCCGGTTCGCTCGGGGACGCCTTTGGCGGCATCCCGGCGCTGCTGGCCGACCCTCAGCTGCCGGCGATGCTCGGCGGTACGCTGTGGATCGCCGCCGGCGTGGCGCTGGTCAGCGTAATGATTGGCCTGCCGCTCGGCATCCTGCGCGGTATGTTTTCGCTGCCGCTGCCCCGGCTGTGGGATCTCCTGTTTTTGATCCCCTTTCTGACGCCGCCCTATATCTCGGCGCTCTCCTGGATGCTGGCCCTGCAAAGCCAGGGCTATCTGCAGCAGCTGACCGGCTGGCAGCTGAACGATCTGCTGTTCAGCCGCAGCGGGATCGTGCTGGTGATGACCTTTAACATATTTCCGGTGGTCTACTTTGCCGTCTCCCGCAGCCTGCTGGCGAGCGGGACCCGGCTGGCGGTGGTCGCCCGCGTCCATGGCGCCAGCGCCTGGCGCGCCTTCTGGCACGTAACGCTACCGATGCTCTCTCCGGCGCTGGCGGCGGGGATGCTGCTGGCGTTTACCCTCGCCATCGAGGAGTTTGGCGTACCGGCGGCGCTGGGCAGCCGGGCGGGAGTGGTGATGCTGACGGTCGGTATTGAGAAAAAGCTGGCCGACTGGCCGGTGGATCTCCCTGGCGCCGCGCTATTGTCGCTGCTGCTGATGGCGGTGGCGTTGTTCGCCTGGTGGCTGCAAAGGCGGCTGGTGGGGGAGAAAGAGGTCACCAGCGTCACCGGTAAGCCGGGGGAGAACCACGGGGCATTGCTGGGCTGGATGACGCTGCCCGCCGTGCTGGCGATGGCGGCCGTCGGCGGCCTGGCGGTCGGCGTCCCCGCCGTCTCGATGATGCTCACCAGCGTGATGGGCACGCTCTCCGGTGGCGTGAGTGTTGAGAATGTCACGCTGCGTCATTTCGCGGCGCTGTTTGACCAGCAGGGAGATGCCCTGTCGGCCCTCGGCACCAGCCTGTCGCTGGCCCTGGGTTCGGCGCTAATCGTCGGCGCGCTGGGCCTGCTGGCCGCCTGGCTGGTGATGGTGCAGAAGATTAAAGGGCGCGGGATGGTGGATGCGCTGTCGCTGATGCCGGCGGCGCTGCCGGGCGTGGTGGTGGGGGTCGGTTTGATCCTGCTGTGGAATCAGCCCTTCTGGCCGCGCTCGCCCTATAACACGCTGTGGATGCTGCTGCTCTCCTATTGCTGCCTGCTGTTGCCCTGGCCGGTGCGCTATGTCGGCAGCGCGCTGCGCCAGCTGGGCCCGAACCTTGAGCCCGCCGCCAGGGTGCATGGGGCGTCGCCACTGCAGGCGCTGCGGTTGATTGTCCTGCCGCTGGTCTTTCCGGCGCTGCTGGCGGCGATGCTGATGGTGTTCGCGGTGGCCTCCCGGGAGCTGGTGACCTCGCTGCTGCTCTCTCCGGCCGGTACGCAAACCGTGGCGGTGTTTATCTGGCGCCAGTTCGAACAGGGTTCCGTCGGTCAGGGCATGGCGATGGCCAGCCTGACGTTGTTGACCGGTCTGGTCCTGATGCTGACGGCGCTGGCGCTGATGCAGCGCCGCACGTGCGGTTAACGCTAAGCGCACAAAAAAGACGGTCGGCGCGGAAAAATAGGCTATAAATGTCGGACACCTACAGCTGGAGGCCCTGATGAGTCCCTTTTTACGCGCCTATTTTTCCCGTCTGAGCTGGACGGGTGAGCCTGATGTTTCCATTGATACCCTGCGGGAACTGCATCTGCAGCATAACAGCGCCATCCCCTTTGAAAACCTCGACGTCCTGCTGCCGCGTGAAATCCACCTTGACGATGGGGCGCTGGAAGAGAAGCTGATCGCCGCCCGCCGCGGGGGGTATTGTTTTGAACAGAATGGCCTGCTGGAGCGCGCGCTGCGCGAGATAGGCTTTAACGTCCGCAGCCTTCTGGGCCGCGTGGTGCTGGCCAACCCGCCGCAGATGCCGCCGCGTACTCACCGTCTGTTGCTGGTGGAGGTGGCGGGGGAGCGCTGGATCGCCGACGTCGGCTTCGGCGGCCAGACGCTGACCGCGCCGATCAAACTGCTGGCCGATATCCCACAGCAAACGCCGCACGGCAGCTATCGTCTGGTGCATGAAGGGGATGAGTGGACGCTGCAGTTCAACCATCACGAACACTGGCAGTCGATGTACCATTTCGATTTAGGCCGCCAGTATGCGTCTGATTATGTGATGGGCAACTTCTGGTCGGCGCACTGGCCGCAGTCCCACTTCCGTCACCATCTGCTGATGTGTCGTCATCTCCCGGACGGTGGCAAAATGACCCTCACCAACTTCCACTTTACCCACTGGGAGAATAACCATGTGGTGGAGAAGGTCGATTTTGCCGATGTCTCCGCGCTATATGAAGGGCTGCAGACCCGCTTCGGCCTGGGGGTGGACGATCCTAAACATGGCTTCAGCGAAGCGGCGCTGGCGGCGGTGATGGCGGCGTTCGATACCCATCCGGAAGCCGGGAAGTAAATCTCCTCATGCCCGGCGGCGCTGCGCCTGCGCGGGCCTGCGAGGTATGAGCCTGTGAGAGGCCCCTGTAGGCCGGGCAAGGCGTAGCCGCCACCCGGCGATACAGGTACCGTGTCTGATATCTTGCCCGGCGGGCGCTGCGCTTGCGCGGGCCTACGGGTATGAGCCTGTGAGAGGCCCCTGTAGGCCGGGCAAGGCGACAGCCGCCACCCGGCGAAATTACAGGTACCGTGCCTGATATCTTACCCGGCGGCGCTGCGCCTGCGCGGGCCTGCGAGGTTTGAGCCTGTGAGAGGCCCTGTAGGCCGGATAAGGCGTAGCCGCCATCCGGCATAAAGCCTGGAGTCAGGTACGATAAATACCCGGATTTGGCGCGAAGGCCTCGTCCGGGCTACCGGTAAGGATGAATGGTAAACGCCGCCAGCGCTCAGCGCCGGGAGCGTACCACCTGGTAACGCCGGGTGAAATACTCCACCGGCGCGCTCCAGACGTGAACCAGGCGGGTGAAGGGGAAGATCAGAAAGATGGTCATTCCGAGCACCAGGTGGACGCGGTAAATCCATGCGACACCGTCCAGATGCGCCGAGGCGCCGCCGTGGAAGGTGACCACCGCCTGCGCCCAGTCCACCAGCTTGAGCATTTCGCTGCCGTCCGGATGCTGGGCGGAGAAGGGGATGGTTGTCAGCCCCAGCGCGCACTGAATCAGCAGAATGCACAGGATCAAAATATCCGCGGTCGTGGAGGTGGCGCGAATTCGCGGGTTGGTCAGGCGGCGCATCAGCAGGCCGATACCGCCTACCAGGGTCAGCACGCCGCATACGCCGCCAAGGATCATGGCCATCAGCTGCTTCTGGGACATCGGCAGGAACCACGAGTAGACCCAGTGTGGGGTCAGCATGCCAAAGAGATGGCCAAAGAAGATGCCGAGAATGCCGATATGAAATAAGTTCGACCATAGCACCATCCCGCGCTTATCCAGCATCTGGCTGGATGAGGCGCGCCAGGTATACTGCCCGTAATCGTAGCGCAGCCAGCTGCCCACCAGAAAGACGGTGCCGCACAGGTAAGGGTAGATATCGTAAAAGAAGACGTTCAGATACTGGATCATTTCGGGCCTCCGGCGCGGATGTCAACGTACTGCGGCGCCACATCCTGACTAAAGCGTCGTTGATAAGCTTGCATCGACGAGCTATCGCAAGCGGTCGCATTATCTTCGATAAACTTCACCTGCTCTTCTTCCCACACGGCGTCCAGCGCCTGACGGGTATCGTCGCGCTTTTCTCCCGCCACCTGTTTTGTGACACTGTCACTGGTGAGCGGGCTTTTAGCCAGCGCCAGCAGGGCGTCAAACAGCTGGTAGTACGGGCAGGCTCGCTGCTTAAGACGGCCGCCGATCAGCGCCAGAATCGGCGCGATATTCTGCAGCCCCTCCCGAGCCTCCGCGGGAGGTAGAATACTGAGATACTCCAGATACAGCGGCAGATGGTCGGGCAGCTCGCGACAATCGATCTGCAGACCCGCCTGCTGATACTGATTCATCAGGTCGACCATCGCCTGGCCGCGGTCGCGGGATTCGGCATGCACATGTTCAAACAGCAGCAGCGAGGTGGCGCGCCCGCGCTCGAACACCTCGCACCATTCGGCCTGGCGATCCAACAGCGGAGCCGTCAACAGCTCACCGACAAACGGCGTCAGGGAAGGGACATCGGCCCTGACCAGCGCCAGGGCGTCGTCGCGGTTCTCCCACAGTAACTCGTCGGGGTACTCCAGCAGCAGACCGATCACTTTCAGGATCCGCATCACTCGCCCTCCCCATGCTTACGCACGCCGCTGACGTCGATGGCGTCGATCCGCCGGCTGTTAAACAGGTTGAATTTCGTATCTGACCCGTGGCAGCCATCGCCGAAGGTAAAGCCGCAGCCGTTACGTTCCGGAAAGGCATCCTCCGCCAGTTCGCGATGGCTGGTGGGGATCACGAAGCGGTCTTCGTAGTTGGCGATCGCCAGATAGCGATACATCTCTTCGACCTGCTCAACGCTGAGGCCCACCTCTTCAATGGCCCGGGTATCGGTGACGCCCTCGACGGTTTGCGAGCGCTTGTAGTGGCGCATCGCCATCATCCGTTTCAGCGCGCGCAAGACCGGTCCGGTATCGCCGGCGCTCAGCAGATTCGCCAGGTATTGCACCGGGATGCGCAGACTCTCAACCGCCGGCAGGATGTTGCCGTTGCTCGGTAAGCCGCCGGCGTCGGCAACCGACTGGATCGGCGACAGGGGCGGCACGTACCAGACCATCGGCAGGGTGCGATACTCCGGATGCAGCGGCAGGGCCAGCTTCCAGTCCATCGCCAGCTTATAGACCGGAGACTTCTGCGCCGCCTCAATGACGTTGTGCGGGATCCCTTGCTTTAGCGCTTCCTCGATGACCGCCGGATCGTTTGGATTAAGGAACACCTCGCACTGGCGCTCATAGAGGTCGGTTTCATGTTCGGTACTGGCCGCCTCTTCAATACGGTCGGCGTCATACAGCAGTACGCCAAGATAGCGGATGCGCCCGACGCAGGTTTCTGAGCAGACCGTTGGCTGCCCGGACTCAATGCGCGGATAGCAGAAGATACATTTTTCCGACTTACCGCTCTTCCAGTTAAAGTAGATTTTTTTGTACGGGCAGCCGCTGATGCACATCCGCCAGCCGCGGCATTTGTCCTGATCGATCAGTACGATGCCATCTTCCTCACGCTTGTAGATGGCGCCGCTCGGGCAGGTGGCCACGCAGCTCGGATTGAGGCAGTGCTCGCACAGGCGCGGGAGATACATCATGAAGGTATTTTCGAACTGGCCGTACATCTCTTTTTGCATGGCTTCGAAGTTACGGTCGCGGGCGCGTTTCTCGAATTCGCCGCCGAGCAGCTCCTCCCAGTTCGGGCCCCAGCTAATCTTATCCATACGCTCGCCGCTGATCAGCGAGCGCGGGCGGGCGGTCGGCAGATATTTGCCCTCCGGCGCGTTGTGCAGGTGCTGGTAGTCGTAGGTAAAGGGTTCGTAGTAATCGTCGATCGCCGGCAGCACCGGGTTGGCGAAAATCTTCGATAACACGCTGACCCGATTGCCGAGGCGGGGCGTCAGCTTACCGCTAATGCCGCGGATCCAGCCGCCTTGCCACTGATCCTGGTCCTCCCAGTTTTTGGGGTAGCCAATGCCCGGTTTGGTCTCCACGTTATTGAACCACGCGTACTCCATGCCTTCGCGGCTGCTCCAGACGTTTTTACAGGTGACCGAGCAGGTGTGACAGCCGATGCATTTGTCCAGATTCAGCACCATTCCAACCTGAGAACGGATTTTCATTTTTTAGCCTCCTGTACCTGATCGCGACCTTCGTCATCCAGCCAGGCAATATTCTTCATTTTGCGGATCATGATGAACTCGTCGCGGTTCGATCCGACGGTGCCGTAATAGTTAAAGCCATAGGCCAGCTGGGCGTAGCCGCCAATCATGTGCGTTGGCTTCGGACAGACGCGGGTTACCGAGTTATGAATGCCGCCGCGACGACCGGTCACTTCCGAACCCGGGATATTCATAATCCGTTCCTGAGCGTGGTACATCATGGTCATCCCCGGCGGCACCCGCTGGCTCACCACCGCCCGCGCGGTGAGAGCCCCGTTGGCGTTGAACGCTTCAATCCAGTCGTTATCTTCAATGCCCAGCTCTTTCGCGTCGGTTTCGCTAAGCCAGACGATCGGCCCGCCGCGCGACAGCGTCAGCATCAGCAGGTTTTCGCTA